>Ga0315294_10000121_pt1 | contig 80880 bp, 80 predicted proteins | sample YL17G13_40_MG_FD_203626 | JGI IMG/M metagenome (GOLD analysis project Ga0315294, IMG submission 203626) | Sediment microbial communities from Yellowstone Lake, YNP, Wyoming, USA - YL17G13_40 | ecosystem: Environmental > Aquatic > Freshwater > Lake > Sediment | place: USA: Wyoming | collected... | reverse complement strand
TTACTGGTAATGGCAGCCAATTTTCTTAATGCTTGGCCCATCAGTCGTGCCTGAAGTCCGATATGCTGATCCCCCATTTCGCCTTCAATTTCCGCTCGTGGGGTTAAAGCGGCTACTGAATCAATGACAATCACATCAACTGAGCCAGAACGCACTAAAGCCTCCACTATATCTAAAGCCTGCTCTCCATTATCCGGTTGAGAAATGAGTAAATCTTTAACTTTCACGCCAATTTTTCCGGCATAATCAGGATCCAAAGCATGCTCAGTATCAATAAAAGCCGCCTTGCCGCCCTTTTTTTGCACTTCAGCAATAATGTGAAGAACCAGAGTAGTCTTACCTGAAGATTCTGAGCCATAAATTTCTATGATCCTTCCTCGAGGAACTCCGCCAACACCTAAAGCCAAATCTAAAGAAGGTGAACCAGTAGGAATGACATCGACATCTACTTTCCGTACTTCGCCTAAACGCATAATTGCACCCTCGCCAAATCTATCTCGTAAATTTTTCAAAGTAGCTTCTAAATTATCCCCCGTTTCTTGTTCTTTTTTCGCTGGAGTTTTAGTCATATTTTTAATTTATATATTTTGAGGATATTAATTAGATTACCAGTTTTTTAATAAATTTCAATAGATCGAAAGAACAATGTTTTGTTCTAAACTTGTTTCTCTGCCTAAAGAATTGGCTGCTTTTAATTCTAAGATATTTAATCCAGGATTTAAAGTTATCTGTTCTCTAAAAAGTCCCTTCTCGTCAAAATTTATTTCTTTTTCTTGGAGATAAAGAATTTTACTTCTAATTACCTTACCGGAAATTTCTAAATTGGGATTTGAAGTTATTAAATCTTTAGGAGGGTAGTAAAGAATAATTTGAGCTGGCAGCAAAAATTGAGACAATTCAAACAGAAAATATCCTAAAACAAAGATAATGAGTGAAAACTTTATTAATTGACGAAAAATTAACGAGAAAACTTGACTGAACCGAGGTTGAGAAACTGTAAATCGGTTTTGAGGAAGTAAATCTTTTTCCCCCGAAGAAATTTTCCGGCCATTACTTTTCTGATAAAAATCTAAAATTCTCTCTTCGTCTAAATGAAGATAATGAGCATATTTTTTAATTATCCCCTTCAGATAAACTGGAGGCGGTAATTCTTTATAATTATCCTCTTCTATTGCTTTAAGCAGTGTTCTAACAATTTTTGAATCCTGACTAGCTTTTTCTAAAGTAATTCCTTTTTGTTCTCTAACGTTTCTTAAATAGGCTCCGCAGGAAATATCTTCTTTGCCTTTGGCTGGAGTTTTAGTATCCATTTTTTATATTATTTATTATACCTTGTTATTGGGTGGTTTTTTCTTTAACGAAAACTTCTCTTGGTTTTGCTCCTTCCCCTTTTCCTATCACTCCTCTGGCCTCTAATAAATCAAGTAATCTCGCTGCCCGGGCATAGCCAATTCTTAATCTTCTTTGCAATAAAGAGGCAGAGGCTTTGCCAGCTTTTACTACCACCTCATAAGCCTCAGGATATAAAATATCTTCCTTTTCTTCTAAACTTTCTAAATTAATCTGTTCTTGAGATGATGATTCCGCTATAAATCCTTCTAAATCAATAGCTAAACCATTGATTTCCATAGCTTGGGAACTTTTATTAATCCATTCCACTAATCTATCGATTTCATTTTCTGAAATATAAGCTCCCTGAATGCGGCGTGGCTTTGAAGATTCTGGAGAAAGATAAAGCATATCACCATGACCTAATAATTTGTCCGCTCCTGCTATATCAAGAATCGTTCGGGAATCAACTTGAGAAGCTACCTGAAAAGCAATTCTTGCAGTAATATTAGCTTTAATTAAACCAGTAATTACCTCGACTGAAGGCCTTTGAGTGGAAACTATAAGGTGAATACCTGTGGCTCTCGCCATCTGGGCAATCCGAATAATAAAAGTTTCTAAATCCCGGCCACAATAAATCATCAAATCAGCCAATTCATCAATGATTAAAACAATGTAAGGCAGAGGCTCTTCTTTTTTGTTGAGAGCTTTAAGATTATAACCTTCGATATCTCGAGCCTGATAATCTGAAAGCAAATCATACCGTCTATTCATTTCATTAATAATCCAGCGTAAAACCGGTAGGACTTTTTTGTTATCAGTAATTACTGGTGTCAAAAGATGAGGAATCCCATTATAGCGAGCAAGCTCTACTCTCTTGGGATCAATTAAAACTAATCTTAAACTGCTGGGAGAGTTTTTTAAAAGAAAAGAGCTGATAATCGCATGGATGCAGACGCTTTTGCCTGAGCCAGTTGCTCCGGCAATGAGCAAATGAGGCATCTTGCTTAAATCAGCTAATATAATTTTCCCCTCTACATTTCTGCCTAAGGCAAAAGCTAGAGTCGGCGTCTCTTTTTGAAAATTTATTTCTTTTAAAATATTGCCTAATCTTACCAAAGCCACTGCTTTATTAGGCACCTCGATACCGACTAAAGATTTACCAGGAATCGGAGCTTCAATTCTTAAGGGATGGGCAGCTAAGGCTAAGGCTAAATCATTTTGCAAAGCAGTAATACTTGCTAATTTTACTCCCTCGGTTGGTTTCAAGGTATATTGAGTCACAGTTGGTCCGACATTCACTTCGCCCATTTCCACAATAATGCCAAAACTTTCTAATGTCCTTTTTATAATATTAGCATTGGCCCTGATATCACCAACAGTTGGTTTGGCGCTTCCACTTTCCAATAAATCTAGAGAAGGAACGACATAATTGCCTTTCACTTTAGCAGGGAAATGATTTTTTCTCTTTTCTTCCTCTTTAGCTACTTCCGTTTCTTCTTTTGCTTTTCTTTCTTCTTTTTCTGCCTTTTCCTCAGTTACTAATGGTGCTTCAGGAGGATTAATGATTAATCCTTCTTTTCGTTTGAATAAAAATTGAGGAATTTTTAAGGGGGTATTAAAAGTCAAAAGCAAACCAGAAATTAAAATAGCTATATAAATAATTAAGGAAGCCCAGAGGCCTAAAAAGTTTTTCAAAAATGCCCCTGTTTCTCCAATCAAGCCTCCAGTAGCTGGAGAAAAAAGTTCTAAGATAGAAAGACTGGAAAATAAAACCAAAAAAGCGCCGGTAAAAGTGATTTTATTGAAATTAATTCTTTCTGTCCAAGAACGGAAAAAATTAAAAGAAATAGTTAAAAGAAGCACGGGCAAAAGAAAATAACCCCAGCCTAGAAGATAATCAAACATTTTAAAAATAAACCTTCCTACAGAACCAGATAAGTTAAAAAAACTCAAAATTAAAATCAGAGCTAAGGCTAAAAACAAAACAGCTAAAATACTGTTTTTGATTTCCGGCTCTAATTGGAATTTCTCCTCTTGCTCTTCCTCAAGAATTTCTTCTTCTGATTTGTTTCTTTTTTCTTTTCTTCTTTTCCCCATTACTTTCATTTTAGCACAAAAAAAGACTCTTTTCCATCTTCAAGAGCTCTTTGTTTTATTTTGACTTTTGAATTTTGAATTTTGACTTTATTTTTACGTGTACCTATCTGCGACTTTTGAAGCACCATATGATTCTGGTTTGGTTTTTACTTCAAAGCCAGATCCTCTCACCATACCAATTATCTCTTGAAGCATGACTCGAGTCTCACCCTGGGAACCAATATCAACATGCACTTCAAAATCAAATTTTAAATTTTTATTTTGCGACAAATTGAATAAAACTTCACTGGCTAATTTTAAAGACATCATTACCTCTTTATAAATTCTATTTCTTAAATTGACTATTTTATTCTTACTGGTTATTCGGCGCCAAAAGAATCTTCCGCCATGACCAACTCGATAAACAACAATGGCGCTAACAAAATCAGTTGTCCCATGGTTAGCAGAATCAGTACCAATAATTATTTTATAGTGTTTTTCTGGATCTTTTTTAATAAATAAAATGACTTCTTTGAGAAGCTGTTCATAATTAAACGATTTTCCGTTAGGGGAATAGAATTTATCCATGTGATTAAGAAGCAATGAAAGGCAAAAGACCGGCAATTCTTGCCCGTTTGATAGCTTTCTTTAATTGCCTTTGATGTTTAGCGCAAAGATTAGTTTTCCTGCGAGGATAAATTTTCATCTGTCCAGAAATAAAACGCTTTAAAGCATCTATGTCTTTGTAATCTATTTTGTCTATATTTTGCGAACAAAAATAACATTGAATCATAATTTACAAATTTTAAATTATTATCTAACTGCAACTTGTTTTAAAGTAGCGATATCTTGTTCATATCTATCAGCAATCGCCATGACATTATCTCCATAGAAACGATAGCGAGTATTAGTAGAACCAGAAAAATAAATCATTGCTGCTCGCCACTCTGCATCTCTAGTCTGTTTTGTTGCTCCCCAATTCGCTAAATATAAAGCAGCAGCACTAAATGAATCTCTCACATCCCAAGGATTAGGAGGATTATGACCAGTGATCTGAGCTACTTTATCTTTATAAGCTAACCAGGTTCGAGGCATAAATTGCGCTGGTCCCATCGCTCCTCCCCAACTGTTTTTACCGGCAATTAATCCCCGAGAAGGAGAGTTTATTGGACAAGAAATGGGGGTAGTATTAGGATCTAAACCTAATTCTTTAGTAATTTGTAAAAAAGCGTCTCGGCTATCTGGCTTCATCACTACTTGCCAACTTTTTTCATAAGGATCACCAGGCCGGTTGCAAGTACCTACATTTTTCCCTAAATTAGATTCCTGGGTCAAAATCGCTAAAAGAAAAGCTGGACGAATATTGAGACGTGAACTAACCCAATTAGCAATATCCAGGGCCTCCCCAAAAGTTACCTGGGTTTTCACACCAAGCAAATCATAGATTCTGCTACGAATTTCATTAGCTTTTTGCTGGGAAGCGGCAAGCATTTGCTGATATTTTGCTTCATTGCCCTTAGTTACATTTAGCAGCTGCGTCTGCTGCTGCTGGGTAGAATCTAAATCCTCTTTCTGAAGCATCTGCATAGCCAAAAGCTTCTGAGTTTCTTCTTTATCTCCAGAAAGCTTCTGATTTTGATTATCTAAGGTGATTCCTAAATCCTTTAATTCATTAATATTCTCTTGAATTCTTCCCTGGATACTATTTAAAGCATTGGCATAATTAAAAAACTCACTCAATTCATCAGTCCCTAAAAGAATTTCTATGAAAGAAGTCTGTTTCAGCTGATAAAGAGTTTGAAGTAAATTAGCTAAATTATTTTTAGTTTGAGATACTTGATCAGTTGTTTTAGCAATGGAAGCAGTAGTATCATCTATCTGAACATTCAAATAATTTAAATTAAGATTGGCAGCTTTGATCTGCAAATTTATTTTGGCTGCTTTTTGTTTTAATTCATTGATTTTATTCTGTAATGTCTGTTTCTCTTGCTGGGTAGTAGCCAATACTTTTTCATACTGGGCAATCTCTTTTTCTACCTCTTCCAACTGTTTTTCTAGTTGAGCTCTTTCTTCATCATATAAAGCTTCTACTTCGTGAGGATAAAAGAAAATAGGCGCTGAAACATTCATCCAGCCTAGACTAAAAAAAGAAAAAATTAAAATTAGAGATAAAAGAAAAATATGAGAAAGACTTTTGTTCTTTCTAAAAAGGTTAGGGGAAAACTGCAAGTTAGACTTAGAAGAATCAATCTTCTTAGGTAAATCCGGGGAATGAATATCAACAACTTTTTTTCGAGTAAAAGATTTTATTGACATATTATTTGGCAACTCTTTTTTCTTCAATTTTTTCTTCTGGTTTTTCCTCGACCAATACTTCCTTAGCTTCTCCTTCCACTTCACCTTCCTTCTTCTCTCCTTCTATTACAACTTCTTCAACTGTCTTTGCTTTTCCTAACTCAGCCTCTAATTCCTCTTCTGTGATAGGAGCGCTAACAGTAATAACTGGTGTATTTTCTTTCACTAAAAATTTTACTCCTGCTGGTGGTTTGATATCGTGAACATAAAGAGTTTTATCAAATTCATCCAAAGAAGAAATATCCATTTCAATAGAGTGGGGTAAATCTTTAGGCAAAGCCTCGATCTCTATTTCATCCATTGATTTAATTAAAACTCCTCCCATTTTTGTAGCTGGAGCTTCATTAACAAAGACTAAAGGAACATGTGTAGTCACTGGTTTATCCATTTCTACTTCGTAAAAATCAACGTGTAAGGGTTGGCTAGAAACATAATCTCGAGCTACAGCTTGAACTAATACTTTTTTTGTTTGCTCTTTGCCACCTTCTTCAATAACTAAATCAATTAAATCAGTATCTCCAGCTTGTTGATAAATATTAAGAAATTTCTTAAAATCAATTTTCAAAGCTAAAGGTTTAGTCTTCCTGCCATAAACTATACCAGGAATCAGGCCTTGCTTCCTTAAGACTTGATTCTTTTTGCCAAAAACATCTCTAATTTGTGTTTTGAGAATGAATTTTCCCATAGTATTTTTATACTAACGAAAATTTGCTAAAAAAGCAATAGAGCTTTATTTTGTAAATTGTAAAAAGGAAACTATTGTTTTTGAGCCGCTTCAGGAGAGGGATCTAAAAAGGGTCTGCTTCAGCAGACCCAAAATAAAAAGGGAGAGGTGTAACATGCTCCTCCCCTGCTAAGGCGCGAAAATAAGAGTTTCCTTTTATTATCTGGACTATTGGAAAATAATCTTTTTTATTTTTTCTGTAATTTCTAAAGCATTGTCTCTTTGCCAGACATTTCTGCCCACTGCCACGCCAATTGCTCCCGCCTTAATAACTTTTTTAACTTCATCTAAAAATTCTTCTTCGTTTATTTGAGGTCCTCCGGAGAGAACTACTTTGGTTTTACCGGCAATTTTGACTGCTTCCCTCATCGCTTCTTCTGAACCAGGATATTTAATTTTTATTAAATCGGCTCCTAATTCTAAACCAATTCTGGCAGCATATTGAGTGATTTCTGAAGAAGTTTCATTTAAGACAGCTTTACCTCGAGGATAAATCCAAGCAATAGCAGCTAATCCTAAAGAATGGGCTTCTTCTTGAATTTTTCCAAAATCTTCAAACATTTTAGCTTCCCATTCGCTTCCTAAATAAATAGTATAACCTACTGCTTGAGCGCCTAATTTCTTGGCATATTCCACACTGCAATTAATAGCTGAATACGGTTCTTCTTGAGAGCGAAGATTTGTTTTTCCATTTATTTTCAAAATCAAAGGAATTTGTCTTTGGTATTTGGTATTAGTGTAATATTTTTCCGCGATTCCTTTTTGTAAAATAATACCTGTATAACCACCTTTAACTGCCAAATCTAAAATATACTCTGGATCAAGACTTTTTCCTATTAAATCTTTTGGGCCATGCTCAAATCCATGGTCATAAGCCAAAAACATTGCTTTGGTCTTTTTTAAAAATGGTTTTAGATAATCCTTCATCATAGTTTTACTTTTTTTATTTGAAACTCCTTTTTCATTAATCGTTTTATTTCATCTAAAGTGATTATTCCTTTTTTTGCTCCAATATATTTTATCACATTTGAGGCATTAATAGAACCAACTTTAATCGCTTCTTCAATAGTTTTTTCGTCAAATCTATCTCTCCTCACAAAAACTGAAACAAAACCAGAAGTAAAAGCATCACCAGCTCCAGTTAAATCTTTTGGTTTTTGACTAATTTTAGGGTTAAAGGTTTTTGCTTTAAATAAAATTTTGCCATTAGAAACACTAACCCCATTCTTTCCTTTGGTCATGATCACAATCCCTTTTATCAATTTATCTAATTTTTGAAAAATCGATTTTTCTTTTTTAAAAGGGATCCCGGTAAAATAAGCAGCTTCTTCTTGATTCAGTACAAAGATCTCAAAATTATTAAGCCATTTTTTATTTTTCTTTAACCACTCTAATTCTCGCCAACCAGGATTAATAGCCAGATGAATCTTCTTTTCTTTCGCCCATTGAATTAAGTTTTTTAAAATATTTTTTTCTTTTCCTAAAGAACCAAGGAGCAACCATTTAGTTTTGAATTGACGAAGAGGAATTTCCCAAAGGGTTAATTTTTCTGCTGCTCCTTTATAAGATAAAATCGTTCTTTCACCGCTTTCAGTTAAAAAAATCACTGAATAAGCTGTTGGTGTAGCATAATCAATTTGAGCAAAACTAATATTCACACCTTCTTCTTTTAATTCCCTTAAAATTGTTTCTCCAGAAACATCTTTTCCCACTCGAAAAATCGCAGCAGTTTTTAATCCCTGCTGAGTAAAAGTTGTGGCAGTATTAGAAGCACTTCCGCCAGTGGTAAAAATCACCTCTGGCACCGTGATTTTTGAACCTAAATCCAAACAAATCCCCTTCCCATTTAAAAACTGTTTTCCCTGACAGATTTTAAAATTGATTCCCTGAAAGAACCCATCACGAGTAGCAGATCCAATGTTAATAATGTCAAACATAATTATTGTAATTTAATAATTATTTTAACAATTCTTTTACTTTTTCTTTTATCGCTTCTTTCCCTAATCCATATTTTTGAATTAGTTCTTCTGCCTCTCCTGATTCTCCAAAAGTGTCGTTAATTCCCATAAAACGAATGGAGATGGGATAGTTTTCACTTAAAAATTCTGAAATTGCCGATCCCATACCGCCAGCCATTTGATGCTCTTCTAAAGTAATAATAGCTTTAGATTTTTTTGCCCATTCTAAAATTAATTCTTTATCTAAGGGCTTAATGGCAGAATTATTAATGACAGTAATATCTATTCCTTCTTTCTCTAGTTCTTGAGCTGCCTTTAAAGCTTCAAATACTAAATAACCACAAGCAAAAATCGTAATGCCTGAAAATTTTTCTGGTAACCACAAAGTTTGAGACTTGCCAATTTCAAAAGGGGTTTCTTCGGCAGTTAAAATTGGTGATTTTTCTCGGGTTAACCGAAGATAAACTGAAGTTGGGTATTCAATTGCTTTTATAATTGCTTTTCTTGCTTCAATGGCATCAGCTGGAACTATTATTGCTAAATGGGGCAACACTCTGGTTAAAGCAATGTCTTCTAAAGCTTGGTGAGTAGCGCCATCAGGACCAACATTTAATCCCGTATGTGAACCGACAATAATAACTTTCTGCTGATTATAGCAAATCGTGGTTCTAATCTGTTCCCAATTTCTGCCTGGTGAAAAAACCGCATAAGTACCCATCACCGGAATTTTTCCAGTAGCTGCCAAACCCGAAGCCACCCCAGCCATATTTTGTTCAGCTATTCCTAATTCAATGAATCTTTCTGGAAATCTATCTTTAAATAAATTCATTCTTATTGATTCAGTCACATCAGCGCATAAAGCCACAACATTTTTATTTAATTCTCCGGCTAAAACTAAACCTTCGCCAAAACCATCGCGAGAAGATTTTTGCTGCGTTTTAGAAGAAAAAAAGTTTGAGTTTAATCTAATATCTGGATTCAACATAAATCATCCCTAGTGTGTTTGACTAAAATAAATTGCATTATCAGACGTCCAAACAGTATATGATTTGTTAGAAGTGGCATAAATATTGGGGAATTCCGCCTTTAATGTTCCTTTACTTATATCTATAATCTCGGACCAAGCCGTGCCATTAAAAAATCTAAAAGGTACACCTATAGAACATTCACCCCATACTAATTGAATATTTGTTGGTGATAAAACAGCCACAGATGGCCAACGAGAGCCAATACCATCAGCATTTGAAATCAAAATAGGGCTGTTCCATGTCAAGCCATTATCATTACTTAAAGCAAAATATATTTCTTGATTTATACAATCATTTTTTCCTTGAGTATAAGCGACACCAACAACATCATTAGAAGCTAAACCTAACCAGAAAGCTATATCAGGCCAACTAGATAACTGAGAAATTAATTGCGGAGTACTCCAATTAGTACCATCAAATTTAGTATACATTATGCCATGGTTATATTTCGACCAAGCAATATGAACGTTATTATTACTATCAACTCGAAGGGCTTTAGCGCCTTTAGTATAATCATCAAATAATGTGCCGTCATTGGAAACATTAATAGATGTTGACCAAGAACTGCCATTGAAAACAATATAGTAGATATCAGGGGAATAAGAATAGACTAAATGAACTCTTCCATCAGGACCAACAGCAATAGAAGGATCTGAACCGTTAGCAAGTTTTTGCGGCAAAGACCAATTTATGCCATCAAAAAACATATAATACACAGCATAACCTGTACCCCCTAAATACTGAGTAAATGCTAAATGAAGACGATTTTGATTATCAACATCAAAATCAAAATCATAAATTGTATTATATCTATCCTTGGAAACTATTTTTTGAGGAGAACCCCAAATACCATTTTCTAACTTGGCAAAATAAATATTGTATTGACTGTTAAAATCAGAATTAAGCCAAATACTATAAACATTACCTAAATTATCAGCTAATACCTTTGGCTGATAAGATTGAAAACTTAGGTTAGAAATATTGATTGTGTCAGACCAAGTAAATGACAAAGGCGGAGGTGGTTGTGGAGGTTGGGCCTCAGTAACGATTAGATTTACTGGCAAGGGCTTAGCGATAGTTCTTTTTCCTTGGCGAAGATGAATTGTGCCGCCATAAGTACCTATTGAAGTATCTGACGCAGCTTGTAACGTTAAATCAAATTTATAAGGTTGGTTTGGAGCTACAGTTATTTTTTCTGGTTGAAAGCTTACAATAAAATTAGCTAAGTCATTAGACGTGCTTAAAGTTACCTCGCCTAAATCTTGTTTACTGGAAAATACAACTTCTAGGGTTTTGGTCTCGCCTAAAGGCAAAGTTTCTACTAATTTACTTTTACCCCACCAAATTGTTACATTACTATTAGCAGAAGACATTATGACAGCTGCTAATAAAACTACGACAGTAATTGAAAATATAAAATATTTGTTTATAATCATAGTTTTTATTTTTTATTATTTTTTATTATTTTTAATTTAATTGACCTTTATTTGACTTTTATTTATTCTATTTCAATTTTCCCTTTCATCGACCTTAATTGTTGTAAAGCTTCTTCTGCTTCTTGAGAATTAGGTACTTTGCCATGCCATTGATATTCCCATTCCATAAAATTCACTCCTTTGCCGGGTATAGTATTAGCAATAATAGCTACTGGTTTGACAAAAATTGACTTGGCTTTATTTAAAGCCCTGATTAATTCTTCAATATTATACCCGTCCACTTCTAAAACCTTCCAATTAAAAGCCTCATATTTTTCTTTCAGAGGTTCCAGAGGCATAACTTTTTCCGTGAACCCATCAATTTGAATATTATTTCTATCTATTATCACTGTAAGATTATCTAATTGATGCTTACCGGCTAACATTGCTGCTTCCCAAGTATTACCGCAATCATGTTCGCCATCACCCATTAAACAATAAACCTGAGATTTTATGCCATCCATTTTCAAACCAATTGCCATCCCCACAGCCTGAGATAAACCCTCGCCGACCGGTCCGGAGGAAGTTTCAATACCAGGTAAAGATAAGCGGTGGGGATGCCCCTGTAAACGAGAGTCTAATTTTCTTAAGGTTTTTAATTCTTCTAAAGAGAAATAACCAGCATGAGCTAAAACTGCATATAATAAAGGAGCATAATGACCATTAGAAACAACTACTCTATCTCGATCTAACCAATCTGGATTCTGAGGGTTATATTTTAAAATTCCGCCAAAATATAAAGCAATATACTCTTCCACTGCTCCTAAGGGTCCAGCGCAATGACCGGATTTTGCTTGAAGAAGCATTCCAATGATTTCTTGGCGAAGAGTATTAGCTAATTTTTCTAATTCTTTTAAATAAGGATTACCTTTTTTCTTACTCCGTTCGAAATAAGAACCTGCCTCCTTTCGGTCGGCAGAACCTTTTTTCTCGCTTCGCTCGAAATTAGTTTTCATGCTGAAAGTAATTTACGAAAAGAAATTATTTTTTCTTTAGGATTTCCGCTCTCAAAAATAGCTGAGCCAATAGCCAAATAATTAGCACCAGCTTTTAAAACCTCTGAAAAAGTTTCTTCATTAATACCGCCATCGACTTCAATGTTTAATTGCGGGTATTTTTTCCTTAAATCTTGAACTTTATCTAAAACATACCATTGAAATTTTTGACCAGAAGGCCCAGGAGCAACACTTAAAAAAACAACAAAATTAATTTTCTTAAGGTAGTCTCTGATGGAATCAATAGGAGTACTGGGATTTAAAGCTAAAGCCAATTCTACTCTGGCTATTTGGCACATTTTATAAACAGCATCAAAATTTCTTAAAGCTTCCTGATGAATAATTATTCTTTTTGGTCTCGTTTCTAGCCAAAGAGGTACAACTATTTCAGGATTTTTGACCATTAAATGCAATTCAAATTTATCGCGAATACCTTTAATAGTTTTTAATTCCTGAGGTTCATTCCAGTTTTTCCAAGAAGTAAAATTACCGTCAGCAACATCAATTTGAAAGATATCAGAAAATTTAGAAAGCTGATGAAGTCTTTCTTCGAATTTTTGTTTAGTTTTAACATTAATAACTGGAATAATTTCCTTCTTTAAAGACTTAGAAAAAAAAGGTAAGAACATTAATTTTTTAATTTTTAATTTTTAAGGATTACTTTTTGAGTTGCTTTTCTATTTGAACTATTTTCTTTAACCTTCTCTGATAACGTTCATCTTGAGAAGCGTCAGTTTTTAAAAATGCTTTAATAATCCTAAAAGAAGTCTGAGGATCTGTTAAATCAGCTGCTAAACATAAAATATTAATGGCATCATCCTGGCGAGCTTTTTGAGCCATCCAACCAGATACACACAGTGCTGCTCTCACTTGCGAATATTTATTGGCTACTATGCAAACTCCCTGGCCAGAACCGCAAATTAAAATTCCAAAATTATCTTTTGGTTTTTGAGAAACTTTTTTAGCAACCAACTCCGCAAAATCAGGATAATCATCATTTTTATCGTAAACAGAGTCACCCAGATCCTTAAATTTGATTTTTCGAGATTTTAAAAACTCTTTTATTTCCTCTTTCAAATAATAGCCTCGATGATCAGCGCCTAAGTAAAGCATATTACAATTTTAATCTTTTTAATTGTTCCACCAAAGTCCAGGAATAACCCCATTCATTATCATACCAAACCAAAACTTTGACTAAATCTTTGTCCACCACTTTGGTAAAGGTTAAATCTACTATTGCCGGTCGAAAATCTTTAATAATATCAGAAGAAACTAATGGTTCTTCGCTAACACCTAAAATATTTTCCCATTTGTCTTCTTGGCTGGCTTTTCTAAGAATCTCATTGATTTCTCCTGGAGTTGTTTCTTTTTGAGAAACAAAAGTAATATCAGCAATTGACCCACAAACTACTGGCACCCGGATAGCCAAACCATCAAATTTATTTTCTAAATCTTTAATGGCTTTGATGACTGAAATTGCCGCTCCAGTGGTTGAGGGTACAATATTTTGAGCTGCTGCTCTGCCTCGAAGATAATCTTTGCCTTTAGTGGGACCATCAACTAAATTTTGAGTAGCCGTATAAGCGTGAACAGTATTTAAAATAGCTTTTTTCACCCCCAACCTTTCGTTTAAGAGATAAATTACCGAACTGACGGCATTAGTAGTACAAGACCCATTTGAGATAACATCAAATTTTTGAAAATCATCTTCATTAATACCTAATAAAACAGTCTTTCCTTCTTTTCCCTCTTCACCTTTAGCTGGAGCAGTAATAATCACTTTTCTCGCCCCTGCTTCGATATGGGCTTTGGCTTTATTATAATCTTCAAAGACTCCTGTGGCTTCTATGACTACATCAATTTCAAAATCTTTCCAGGGTAATTTAGCTGGATCTTTTTCCTGCAAAAAAATAATTTCTTTCTTATCTACAATTAATTTATCAGGTAAAACAGCTTGAACTTCTTTTTCATAAGTAGCGTAAACTGTATCATGTTTTAAAAGATAGGCGAGATTATCCAAATCCCCTAAATCATTAATCGCTACTATTTCTAATTGTGGCTCGTCGAAAGCGAGTTTAAAAAAAGCTCGACCTATCCTTCCAAAACCATTAATGGCAATGCGCATAAATAAAATTTTTTTAAAAAATTGTTATTTTAATAAATTAACTATGGCTTCACCAAATTCTTGAGCAGCATCTGGTCCATTGGCAGTAATAATTTTCCCATCAATCACTACTGGACCTTGATTGTAAATTGCGCCATTGTTTTCTAAAATTTTAATCCCGCTTTTATCTAAAGCTGAAGACCAAACCGTAGCTTTTAGATCATTTAAAACACCTGCTTTGGCTAAAAGGCCAGGAGCAACACAAATAGCTGTCACGATTTTATCATTTTTAACAAACCCCTGAGCTAATTTTTGAAATTCTTGGTTCTCTAATTCTTTTCCCATGCCTGAACCGCCAATAAAAACTATCGCTTCATAGTTTTGAGGATTTACTTCATTAGGTAAAAGAATAATAACAGCTTCACCGCCCTCAGTTCCTAAGGCCATTCCTTTTTGACTACTAGTAGTTTCTATTAAATAACCAGCTTTTTCTAAAACTTCTTTAGTAACAAAGTATTCTTCGTCTTTAAAATCCTTAAAAGCCACTACCATTAAAATTTTTTTCTCCATAGTTTTCTCAGGAAAAGTTACAGTAGAAGAAGGAGGAGAAGAAGGAGCAATTGACTGCTTGGGCGAAAAAATGCCCAAAGGAAGCCCCCATAACACCATTCCTAACAAGGCTAATACAAGAATAATAGTATAAAAAACATTTTTCTTCTTCATTCCTCTAATTATACAATATATTTCTCATTTGATAAACAGCTATTCCAAAGGCTACGGCCACATTTAAAGATTCTTTCTGGCCATACATGGGAATTTCCAGTTGCAAGTCAGTTCTTTTTAAGATTTTAGAGGAGAGACCTTTGACTTCTGGACCTAAAATCAGGGCGAGTTTTTTAGACCGTACTTTTTTTATCTGAAAAATATTTTTTGCTCTTTGACCTTTTTTACCTTGTTCCAAGCTAATTAAAACATAGCCTTCATCTTTAAGTTGTTCTAATAAACGCCAGGTATTTTTTATTTTTTCCAAAGGAAGAAATTTTTCCGCGCCTAAAGCCACTTTAGTAATTTTAGGATTAGGTGGTGAGGGGGTGATGCCGCAAAGATAAATTTTTGAAACGCCGGCGGCATCAGCGGTTCTAAAAATAGCACCTACATTGTAGGTGCTGCGGATATTATCAAGAATAACCACTAAATTAAATTTATTCTGCATTTTTCTTTAAGCTTAAGAATTCTTCTAAAAGAGGTTTATTAAAACCAATGACAATTTTGCCGTCTATTTCAATAACTGGCACTCCCATTTGACCAGATTTTAAAATCATTTCCTGAGCTAACTTTTCATTTTGAGAAACGTCAATCTCTTCAAAAGGAATATTATTAACTTTTAAAAAATCTTTTGCTGCCTGGCACCAAGGACACATTGGGGTAGAATAAACTTTCACTTGCATAAACTTATTGGTACTTTATATTCTTTAATGCTTCTTCGATTTTATTTGTTAATGTTTCATAAGACATAACGCCTAAATTTTCTCCCTTTTCATCAGTAATCATTTTCTCATTAAGAAAAGTAGCAGGCGTACCATTAATCTTGCTCCAGGCTCCTTGGGTATCATTTTGGACTAATTTTGTATATTTGCCAGATTCTAAACACAAAGTAAATTCGCATTCATCTAAACCTAATTCCTGGGCCGCTTTTATTAAATTAGTTTTGTCATAAATTTGAGTGCTATTAGTTTGGTATCTTGTGTTTAAAATCTTATCATGATATTCCCAAAATTTACCTTGATCATTAGCGCAATGAACAGCCTCAGCTGCCCTTTGGGATCCCTCACCTTCAAAAGCTATATCTTTATAAAGCAATTTTACTTTACCAGCATCAACATAATCTTTAATCATTGGCTTAATGGCTTCAACATAATAACGACCACAAAAAGGACATTGATAATCAGAGTAAACTTCTAATAAAACCGGAGCTTGAGCCTCGCCTAAAGATAGAATTTCTGTAATTTCTTTATTTTGAAGAGTTTTGCCTTCACAAATTGAGTTTTGATCTGTTTTACTAAGAGGGATGAGAGTTTTACCATAGCCAATCAAAAAGGCAGCAATAATGAGGACAATGATAATAAAAGTCCAGTTGATTTTTTTCATAATAGTTTCATGATAAATTAATTATTCTCTTTGGAATTTGAGATATTTTATTCTATACGCTAAAGAAAATTTTTGCAAATTTTAGTTTAACCAGGAAACTAGATAATAGTTTTTCTTTCCTCTCTTTATCACTAAATATTTTTTATGAAGATAAGTGGAGCGGGAAATAGTCTGGTCAATCTGATTAAAAATTTGACCATTGATATTAATAATTTTATCCTGAATATCTTCTCTGGCCTGTCTTTTAGAGGAGGAAATACTGGCTTTAACTAACAAATCTACTAAAGAAATTTTAGTAATATTTTTTAAGGTAAAGGAGGGCACATCTTGAAAAGCTGTTTCCAGTTCTTTTAAAGTTAGACTTTTAATTTTTCCATAAAATAAGGCTTGGGAAATTTTTTCTGCCTGTTCAGCCGCTTTTCCACCATGAACTAATTTAGTTACTTCCAGAGCTAAAGTTTTTTGAGCTAATTTCTTCTCGGGTTCTTGTTTAACTTTGGTCGCTAATTTTTCTATCTTATCTTTAAACAAAAAGGTGAAATACTTTAGAAAAGTGATAACATCTGTATCGTCAGTATTTATCCAAAATTGATAAAACTGATAAGGAGAGGTTAATTCAGCGTCAAGCCAGATAGTACCAGAAGCAGTTTTTCCAAATTTAGTACCATCAGCTTTTGTTATTAAAGGAGTAGATAAGCCAAAGACTGCTTTATTTAATTTCTTTTTCACGAGCTCCACTCCAGCCGTAATATTTCCCCATTGGTCGCTACCGCCGATTTGTAATTCGCAATGATATTTTTCTGCTAAATGATAAAAATCAAAAGCCTGAAGCACCATATAGCTGAACTCAGTAAAAGAAATTCCGCTTTCTAATCTTGTTTTAATAGATTCTTTGGCCAGCATATAAGGAACAGTAAAATATTTGCCAATGTCCCTTAAAAAATCAATGGTTTTTACTTTCCCTAACCATTCGTAATTATCAAGAAAAATAAGAACCTGCCTCCCTTTGGTCGGCAGAACCTCTTTTCTCGCTTCACTCGAAATAACAGAATTTTTGGAAGAACTAAAAATATTTTTTACTTGTTCAGCAATTTCTTTTTTCCATTCTTTCACTGTAGCTAAAGAATTAAGAGGCCTTTCTGTTTTTTTGCCGCTGGGGTCGCCAATCAATCCAGTCCCACCGCCAATCAAAACTATCGGCTGATGATTAGCCATTTGAAATCTTTCAAGAGTTATAAGATGTAAGAGATTACCGATATGTAAACTCTTAGCTGTGGGATCAAAACCACAATAAAGTACCAGCTTGCCTTTTTTCAGTCTTTTCTTTAACCCTTCTAAATTGGTTACCTGATTAATCAAGCCTCGGTATTTTAAATCTTCTAAAATATCCATATTTTTCTCAATTTTACCATATATTGACTCTTAATTCAAAAAGAAGAATAATATAGGGAGTCGAGTAAATTAAAATAGAAAATATAGAATATGAAACAAGTTTTAATTTTTACGTTAAGTATTCTGCTTTTAGCCAATATAGTAGCTGCGGCCAATAAACCACCAAAAGTTCTTATGACTACAACAGTTGGAGTCGTTAAATCGATTGATATGAATAATCAATCATTTGTGATGGAAAAAGCTGGTTTGATGAGATTTTTTTACGCCTTTCTAAGAGTCCTTAAATTCCAACGCTCTACAGATATTACTGTTATCACCTCAACTGAAACTGAATTTAAAAAGAAAACTGCTGAAGGTGTAGCCAGCGGAGCCTTTACTGATTTAGCTGTGGGTCAAAGGGTCCAAGTTAAAGGAAGTTATATTACAGAACAGATCACTACTACAACTACCTCCACCTCTACATCTACGACCACGACTACAACCACAACTTCTCAACCTAAAATAAAAGCTACTAGTGTTTTCATCTTAACACCGGTTCAGGTGGCTCTAAAAAAATGCCAAACAGATTCGGATTGTGCTTGGTGTGGAACTAATTGCCTTAAAAAAGAATCAAATAGAGTTTGTATTCAGATATCGCCACCAGAAGGATATGATTGTAAATGTGTTAATAGCGTTTGTAAAAAAGCATCTGTCACTACCACTACCACTTCTATTTCGACTTCAACCACTACCACAATTGATAAAACTTGCCAGGAAGCTTGCGTAGCTAAAGGACATATCACTGGGATCTGCCGCCAATGGGCTGTAACCGCCAAGGCAAAATTTGGCTGCAATCCAAATGAGACAGAAATAGGACAAACTAAAGATTGCACGACCGTAGTAAACGGACATTCTTTGCTTGGTATTGGAAAAACTTGTTGCTGTAGCAAAGGTAAATTCGACACAACAGATTAATCTAATTTTACTTCAAAAGCGCCTCAAAAAGGCGCTTTTTAATTAGCATACAAAAAATTATTATGGAGTGGGTGTCTCTGAAACAATCGGAGGGATATTAAGAAAAACTATTTTCGGAATTTCTGATTTTAATCCTTCGTTGTCTTGAGCTTTGATACCAAAAAATACATCAAGAGGCACACCGGGTAATCTTTTTAAGTTAATATAATATAAATCATTAATAGGTATCTCTAATTCAAATCGATTGTCTTGAACATTAAAAATTGGTTCTCCTAAAACATTTTGTGATGAAGACCATTCCCAAGTTTGTCGCGTTAAATTATTATTACTTAATTCATCTCCTTGCTCAGCAAAAACATAATGAAGATCATGTTTTAAAGTATCTGTTGGATCTTCATCAGAAGCTGGGGTCCAGGAAAAAATTAAATTATTACATAAGTCATCATCACATTTGACCTCAAAATTTAAAACATTAGTTGGCTGATGATAATAATTTGCAGAATTAAAATAAAACTTAGTAGAATCATAGGCAATTAATTTTAAATAAGACCTCAAACTATTATCATAACCATAATAACCAATAGTTACATATTGATCAGGGGTAAAATCTAAACCTTGACTATTAGTGGTTCCTGTAACATCAACAATAAAATGATTATCCTTTGGTAATTGCCACCAATTATATGATAAACCTCGAGAGCCGCCGGGCGCATGACACCAGCTTTCGCTATTGGTAAAAACAAGACAGCTAGAATTACTTGTATACCCCTGGCAATTTGGATATTTAAATACTAATCCAGAAATACCGCTATTTAAACTCCAGCTATCTTGACCTCCTAAATAATCAGTGGGAATACCAAAACCTGAGGAAGGATCATCTAAATCTGAATGAAGATAAAATGCCATCGCTGTGAAAACGTTATCAGTATAATTTGTTGGAGGGATAAAAGGATAAGAATTAGTTCTAAAATCAATCACAATTTTAGAAGAATCTTTATCGAAAGGATGCCAAGAAAATTCTGTAATATAAGGAATAGCAGGAGTAGAAGTTATAGGTGGTTTGGTAGTAGTTGTAGTAGTGGTGGTTGTTTCTGAAAGAAAACAATTATCATTAGAAGATAAAGCTTTTGGACTAGGGCAATCTTGAATTTCAAAATCATTAAGATTATTATCAGAATCTATAAAATTATCATTGAGATATTTTCTGTGAATGCTTTTTCCGGGATCAGGATTAATGGCACAATTTCCTTCGCAATCATTGGCTTCTCCTAAACCCACTTTATCAACAATCTCCCTGTTTGGATTTTTTAACACTATTGTATTGTTATTGGTAACACTATAATTAGAATCTAATATATCAGCTACGTCTTGATAACTACTTGAGGAGTGACTAATTAAGAAATATTCAGAAGGATTAATAATTTTCCCCTCGAATAAATCACTAGGAACTAAAGAGGAAAATTCGTTGCTTTGACTTGTTTTCTTTTGTAAATACCAGCCAGTTAAATCTACGGCGGAGCTATTGGGATCATAAAGTTCAATAAACTCATCGTAAACATTAGTTTTCCCGTCAGGAGATAAACCAGCAACCTTAATTTCAGTAATAAGAATTTTGGGATAATCAGGTTTAGTTGTAGTAGTTATGGTTGTGGTAGTCGTCGTTTGAGTAGTTGTTGGAGTAGTAACTGTAGTGGTTGTATTTGAAACATCAGAAGAACCACCGGAATTAACAACAACATAACCATTACTATTCTCTTGCTTTGGCGTGCCATTAATTAAAGCACTGGTCTGCCAAGTGAGATCTAATTTTCTTTCCATGGTTCTTTTAGAGATATTATCACCAGCCGACCAATCAGGTTGGGCAAAAACTTCATCTTGAAATTGGCAGGAATTATCAAAAAGTCTTAAGCTCTCATTCTGATTAGCTAAACTCCCAACGTAAATTATATCCGCAGAAATATTAGGAACTGTTTCATTATTAGTTCTTTCTAAAAGTAAAAATTGCCCAGTTCCTAATCTTGCTGTACTAGGAAAAATAATTTTTATTTGTTCGCTTTGATCAAGCAATTGCCAATTCGAAAGATCAATTACCCCAGAAGAAACATTTTTTAATTCTATCCATTCATCATTTGAACTATTCTGAGTTCCCATCCAGGCAACTTCATTTATTATTATTTTATTTCTCAAAGAAAGTTGAGAAGTTGAAAAAGAACAAAGATTGGTTTTTAGAATTGTTGTCGTGGTAGTTTTAGGAATAGTGGTCGTTGTTGTCGTTGTTTTTAGTTTAGTTGTTGTAGTAGTTACTTGTTTAGTTGCTGTAGTCGAAGGTTTAGTAATAGTTGTTGTATTTGTAAGGACTGGGGGCTTGGTTGTAGTTATTATAGGGAGATTAGTGATAATGGGTTGATTACTTTTACTAGTAGAAACTATATTATTATCCTGAACAACATAATCTGGTTGTTTTTGAAAAATATTATTAATAAAATTATTTATTCCTTGAATAGAGGCTAAAAAGATATTGTTTTCATTATTTTTAATAAAATTAGGATTTTGTTTGGCTTTTACCACTTCTTGAAAGAAAAGACTAATTACCCCAGCACTATTAATTACTGATTTTTTAGATAATCTCTGCCAATAATCATTTAAAACTTTTGTATCATCTAGAGAATAAATAGTTGGTCCGCTTAATCTCCATTGAATATTCGGTAAGATTAAGGCCAAATGAAATAATGCACCGTTGTCATCATGCCCAATTAAGTAATGTTTGATAGTTCCATTTTCTATTTCTGGGGCATCGGGAAAATCTATCTCAGGTAATTTATATTTTGATGGAGGAATAGTATCAGATGATAAAAAATAATTATTCGAATAAGATGCTATCGCATCAAAATATCCGTTCAAATTTGCTTTAATAATAGATTTTGTATTCGCTTTCACAAGCTCCTGATATACCTGATTAAACTGACTATAAGTAAAACAAGTTGGATACTCCTCATAAATATCTGGATCAATAACTGGCGGATGAGAATCTTCCCGAGTATGAGCCGGTACACTCATATCTTCAATTAAATGAAGAGTATGACCCAAAGCTAAAAATGCTTGCTTCTTATTGCCCTTAGTATATTCATAAATTGCTCGTTGCCAAGTAAAATTAGCGCGACTAAAAACAGGACTTTTTGCTATTGGTCCTAAACTAGCTTCATAAAGAGGATCATATAAAGCCTGAATAATTGGATTTTGAGACCAATCTTTAGCGGTCAAAGCTGGATAGATGTATTCAATTCCTCCAAATTGCCAAGTTTTATTATAAATTGGATCATAAAAATGATTTAAACATCTTGTGGGTGTGTCTTCGTCGATACTGCCTTGAACAATCCAAGATTTTTCTTCATCAGAAATTTTAGCTTGACTAGAATTATAATTAAATAATTCTATTGAGATATCGGTTAAATTAGCGTGAGTAGGTTGAGAAGCATAAGCAAGAATAATTTGGGGGCCCGATATTAATAAAATTATAATTAATAAAAAAACGGTGGGGCTTTCATTCATATATTAATTGTTAAACATTAAAACTGAGTAATTTTCCAAATATTACTGAGTTCTTGCCTTTCTGAGCCTAAAATTAAAATTGGCTTTTTAATAATAATGCTGGCGATCAATTCATTATTTTTTGTTAATACTTCTATTTTATAAGTACCGTTTTCTTCCATCTTGCCTTTTAAATTCCTTGGGTCTAATAGATCTGCCATCATATTATCCCATTGTCCACTATTTTTTATTTGAGTAAATAAATTTTTATATTCTCTTTGCTTATCTAAAATAAAATATTTTGAAGTTAAATCAATATCCTGTTGTTTTAAAGCTTCTAAAAATAATTTATAAGTTTCTTCTGGAGTTGTGCCTCCATAAGTATCAGTAGCATATTTTTGTTCTTCTGCTTTTATAGCTTTATCAAAACTCTCCAAGCCCTTCTTTAATTGTCGCGCTTGTCTCATTTGAGGGCTCAAAAACCAAAAGCAAAAAACACTAAATAAACCTATAACTAAGAGTAAGACAAGAATGATTAAATATTTTTTCTTAATAGTTTTCATAAATTATTATTAATTAAAAAAATGGTGGGGTATTTTGAAATCATAAAAATCTCTATTTCACCCACCGTTTTAATTTTTATTTATTGTGTTATTTTTTATCTTTCCACTTATTTTCTTCCCTCGAATTCTCTATCAGAGCTCCGGAAAGAAAAACGGTGGGGTAAACTTTCCAGAACCCTGAAAGAGAATTCCAGGGTTTACCCCACCGTTAATATTAAATTATTGAATTTAGATTATTTGATTATATCTCTTATTTTAGGCTAAGTAAAAAATTTGTCAAGAGCAAATTGTGGATAACTTATTTCGAACGAAGTGAGAAAAAAGGTTCTGCCGAACGGAGTGAAGCAGGTTCTTATTTGGAGTCTGCGTCTTCTTTTATCTCTTCTTTTTGCTCTTTGGGTTTTTTCTGAGATTTTTCTTCTAGTTTTTGTGACTCTTCAGGTTTTGGCTCTTCTTTAAGTTCTTCTTCTTTTTCCTCCTTTACTTCAGGTGCTTCGGCAGTCTGTTCTGCAGGAACTTTGCCTGCCTGCGCAGGCAGGCTTGGCTGCTTTTCTTCTATTTTTGGCGCTTCGGCTTTAATTGGAGTTTCAGCTTCTCCTTCTTTGGTTTTTTTCTGATGAATGACAACCGGCCGTTTTTTACCTTCAATAATTTTAGCTTTAATTAAGAGATTGTAGCAAGAATCAGAAACTTGAGCTCCTTGTTTGAGCCAATAATTAATTCTTTCGGTTTTTAATTCAAATTTATCTTGACGCGGATCCCACCAACCTAAAATTTCTTTCACTTTTCCGGATTTGGAAGAAAAACGCGAATCAACTGCGACTACCCGAAAGGTAGTATCATGAGTTTTACCAACTCTTTGAAAACGTAAAGTTAACATATTGTTAGATGATAACAAAAATGCTTTTAAATATCAAGATTTTTAACTTTTTGAGCGTAAGCTTCAATAAATTTCTTCCTGGGCAAGACTTCCTCACCCATCAAAATATCAAACAATCTATCAGCTTCTTCAGCATCTTTGATAGCTACTTGTTTCATCATTCTTGTTAATGGATTCATTGTTGTTTCCCAGAGCTGATCAGGATTCATTTCACCCAAACCTTTGTAGCGCTGGATGTTAATGCCTTTGAGGCTTTCTCCTTCTCCTGGTTTTTGTTCAGTTTCAGTTTTCACCTCAAAAACTGCTTCTTCTTCGCCTTCTGCCACTAACTTTAATTTTCTGACTTTAGACGAAAGTTTTGTAGTTTCTTTAATTTCTCTTTTACCAAGTAAATTGCTTAAAATTTTTTCTTTTTCGTTATCAGTATAGGCATAAAAAAATTCTTTTCCTTTTTGAAGACGATATAAAGGTGGCTGAGCAATATATAAATAACCTCCTTCAATAATCGGCTTGAAATAACGGAAAAACAAAGTTAAAAGCAAAGTCCTGATATGCGCGCCATCAACATCAGCATCAGCCATAATAATAATTTTATGATAACGTAATTTATTGAGATTAAAATCTTCACTGATGGACGTACCTAAAGCAATAATTAGATTTTTGATTTCTTCGGAACCCATCATCCTGTCTAATCTTGCTTTTTCCACGTTTAAGATTTTTCCCCGCAAAGGCAAAATCGCTTGGGTGTGTCTATCCCGAGCTGATTTGCCGCTGCCGCCGGCGCTTTCGCCCTCCACAAGAAATAATTCAGAATTCTCCGGATTTCTTGAAATGCAATCCGCTAATTTGCCTGGCAAAGAAGAACCTTCAAGAACTCCTTTCCTTAAAATATTTTCCCGAGCTTTTTTAGCTGCTTGCCGGGCTCGCGCTGAAAGCAGACACTTTTCAATAATTCTTTTAGCATCGTCTTTATGAATTTCCAGCCATTCTTTGAAGCTGTCTCCTAAAACTTGCTCCACTGCTGTCCGAGCTTCAGGATTACCTAATTTAGCTTTGGTCTGGCCTTCAAACTGCGGCTCTTTTAATTTAATGCTCAAGACAGCCACTAAACCGTCCCTCACATCATCGCCAATAAAACCATTATCATTGTTTTTCATTAATTCATTGGTCCTGATATAGTCATTTAAAACTCTAGTCAAAGCCGAACGGAAACCAGTTAAATGCATTCCCCCTTCAGGGGTGTTGATGTTATTGGCAAAAGCTAATTCTGTACTTTCATTGTCATCAATGTACAAAAGAGATATCTCAACAATAATATTATCTTTTTCCCGATTAACATAAAAAATATCAGTCAAGGGTTTAAAATTCCGAGCTAAATAGCGAGCAAAAGTAATAATCCCGCTTTCAAAATGAAAAACATAAGAAGGCATGGTTGTTCCCTCTCTATAGTCTTTAACAATAATGGTCACCCCGGGCGTTAGATAGGATTGTTGGCGCAAATGATCAAGAATCTTTTTAATATCAAATTTAATTTCATTAAAAACTTCCGGATCTGGTTCAAAAGTGATTTTAGTGCCAGTATGGGAGCTCTTTCCATCTTTTTTAACTTTAGTCGTTGGTTTGCCTCGAGAATATTCTTGAGTATAAATAGCATTATTGCGATAAACTTCTGCCTTAAGATATTTTGACAGAGCATTGACTACAGAAACACCAACTCCATGAAGACCACCAGCCACTTTGTAAGATTTGCCTCCGAACTTACCGCCAGCATGTAAAGTACAGATAACAGTTTCTAAAGCAGATTTTTTTGTTTTTTGATGAATATCAACCGGAATACCCCGACCATCATCAGTGACAGCAATTTTATTTTCAGCCAAAATTTCAACCTGAATATTTTTGGCAAAACCAGCCATCGCTTCATCAATAGAATTATCCACTACCTCCCAAACCAAGTGGTGCAAACCATCAACACCAGTGGAACCAATATACATTCCTGGCCTGCGTCTTACTGGCTCTAAACCTTCTAAAACATAAATATCTTTAGCGGTATAAGAATTCTCGCCATTATCAGCAATGGTATTTTGGGTAATTTTTACTGGTTTTTTCTTTGTTTTTTTAGCCATGAATCATTATCGAATTATGGCGCCCAATTGTTTTAAGGCTTTATAAATTTTTTTCATTTCTTTATCTACTTCTTCGGATTTTAAAGTTTTTTCTGAAGAACGAAAAATTAAATGGAAAGACAGACTTTGTTTTCCAGAAGGCAAATTTTTCCCTTCATAAATATCAAATAAATCTGCATCTTCTAAAGATGAAGCAGATTCTTGAATAATCTTTAAGATTTTATCAATTAAAATATCTTTTTTAATAATGAAAGAAACATCGCGAATCGCTGCTGGATATTGAGGCAAAGGCTCATATTCCCTTTCTGCCTGTTCTAAGGCCATCAAACCTAAAAGTTTTATTTCCCAAAAGACTACTTCGCCTTCCACGTCATATTTTTTTAAAACATTCTTTTTAGGTATAGCCAGAATTCCGAGAAATTGATTTTTAACATATAACGCCATACCTTTTTCTAAGATTGAAGAGTATTCTGTTTTTTCAATCGGTTTAATCGAATAATCGTCCTTATCAATACCTAAATCAGTGAGTAATCCTTCAATAATGCCTTTGGCTTCATAAAAAAGAGGGTGTTTTAATATTTTTTCTTTACGTGCCAGAATCCCACCAAAAACAGCCTCTTCTTTTTCTTTAATATCTTGATTTCGAGCGGAGTGAGAAACAAGGTTCTGAGCGAAGCGAGGGTTCTTATAATAGATTTTCCCTATTTCAAAAAGTTTTAATTTATCTACAAATCGAAAATTAGCCTTAATATTCTTTAAGAAATTCAAAAGAAGAGTTGGTTGGAGATAACAAAATAAGTCGCTAAGGGGATTATCTAAGGCAATTAATTTGCCTTGCCAATCCTTGGCTAGAATTTCTTTATCTTTTTGAGAAATCAAGGAGTAATTATAGACTTCTTCTAAATGGTAAACCTTTAACCAATCTTTAATTTTTTCCTTGAATTCCCAAAATTCGTTTTTGGCTGGAAGAATAATTTCTTCCTTAGGAGATAAGCTAGGAATCTGATTAAAGCCCTGCAGCCGAGCTACCTCACCCATTACATCTTCGGCATTTTCTATATCATTTCTGTATAAAGGAGGATTAACTAAAAGATAATTTTTTCTTTCTACTAAGCTAAAACCTAAAAGTTTTAATTTTTTTATAATTTCTTCTCTCGAAATAGACCAACCAAGAAATTTTTCCCAACTAGTAAAATTAATCGGAATAAGGTTTTTATGAGAAGAATCATTAATGGCGTCTATTTTGCCTTTTAAGATTTCTCCACCAGCTATTTGCTGAATAATCTGAGCTAAAATATCAACAGCATAAGCTGCTAAATCAGGTTCCAGATGATGCTCAAACCGCCAGGAAGCATCAGTTTTTAATCCTAATTCTTTAGCAGTCAAATGAATATTAGCCCCATCAAAATTAGCGCTTTCAATAATAATAAAACGCGTATCTTTATCAACTTCAGCTATCAATCCGCCTTTAATGCCAGCAAGAGCTAAGGGTTTTTCTTTATCGCAAATTAATAAATTACTTTCTTTTAGTTTGTATGATTGTCTTTCAAGGGTAATTATTTGTTCTCCTTTCTTAGCCTGGCGAATAATAATTTCTTTTTTCTTTTGTCTATTAAAAGCAAGCTTTTGAAAATCAAAAACATGAAGCGGTTGACCAGTTAAAAGCATCGCATAATTAGCAGCATCAACGATGTTGTTAATTGGTCTTAGATCGCAGTCTTCAAGCCTCTCTTTCAACCACTGAGGAGATGATTTAACTTTTACGTGCCAAATATTTCGAGCCACATAACGCCTGCAATAAGGACTTTTGATAGTAATCGTGATCCATGATTTTGTTGTCTTTTTTTCTTCTTTAAATTTAGGTTGAGGATAATTAAATTTTTCGCCCAGAATCGCTGAAATTTCCCGAGCTAAGCCTAAATGACTCAAAGCGTCAGCCACTCGATTAGGTAATAAATCAACATCAAGAATAGCTCTTTTCTTGCGAAAAGATACTTTAGTTTCAGCCAAATATAAAGTTAAAAGCTCAGCCAGTTTTTCTGGTGATTCTTTAAATTTTACTAATTCTTTTAACCAAGAGTAAGAAAACTTCATATTTTAAGTTAGAATTGTTCAAGGAAACGAATATCTGAGCTAGAGAATAAACGAATATCATCGATGCCATATTTTATCATAGCAATTCTTTCCACCCCCAAACCAAAAGCAAAACCTTGCCAACGGTTAGCTTCATAGCCAACATTTTTTAATAGTTGAGGATGAACCATACCCGCACCCATAATTTCCAACCATTCGTTTGTATTTTGTTTCTTGTTTCTTGTTTTTTGCTTTAGCTTTATATCAACTTCAAGACCTGGTGTGACAAAAGGAAAATAACTGGGTCGAAAACGAAGCTCTACTTGATGTTTAAAAATATCCTCGATAACTTCTCTAATGATAAATTTAAAATTGGCTAAACTGATATTTTCGCCTACTATTAAACCCTCAACCTGGTTAAATTGAAACCCGTGGTGTGCATCAGTGGCTTCAAAACGAAAGCATTTGCCAGGAACAATAATCCGAAAAGGCGGCTGATGTTTTTCCATATATCTGATCTGCATGGGACTGGTATGAGTTCTCAATAGTAATTTTCCTGCCTGCGCAGGTAGGACCTTTGACTTTATCCAAAAGGTATCCCACATATCCCTAGCAGGATGATTTTCCGGAATCCTTAAAGCATCAAAATTATAATATTCAGTTTCAATCTCCGGACCTTCGACGACTTCGAAACCTATCTTTTCAAAAGAATGGACAATTTCTCGCAACACCAGGGTCAGAGGATGAAGATGTCCTTTTTTAATTTTTTCCCCGGGTCTGGTCAAATCAAAAAATTCAAAATCAGGCTGATTTTTCTCTAAATCTTCCCTCTTTTGTTGGTAAAGAGAGAGAAGAAATTGTCTAGTTTGATTAGCTTTTTTACCTTGTGTTTTTCTTAATTGAAAAGGAAGGCTTTTTAAAGAGTCGAAAAATAAAGAAAGCTCGCTTTTCCGGCCTAAATATTTTACTCGCCAATTTTCTAAATCTTTTTGGCTAATAATTGGAGAGGTTTCTTTTTCAGCCTCAGTTTTGATTTGATTAAGTTCCATTTTATATTGTTCTTATATTGTCTTTATATTGTCTTCATATTCAAATTTTACTCTAAAATTACCCTTTTTTCAAGACAAAAAAGGGAACTCGTTTGCAAAAAACAGCAAAAAATTATAGAATAACATAGAATAACTTAGTTAATAATTGATTTCTAGCCTATGTCAGGACATTCTAAATGGGCAAAAGTAAAATATCAAAAAGCCGCCAAAGATCCAAAGAAAGGAAAGGCTTTTTCAAAATTGACTAATTTAATTACTGTGGCTGCTAGAGAAGGCGGCGATATGGAAACCAACCCTAAATTGCGTCTAGCTATAGAAAAAGCCAAAGCTTTAGGCATGCCCAAAGATAATATTGATCGCGCCATTCAAAGAGGTACTGGTGAAGGAGCTGAAGGGAAACAATTGGAAGAATTAATTTGCGAAGCTTATGGCCCGGCTGGAACTGCTATTTTAATCCAAGTGATCACTGATAATAAAAACCGGACTTTGGCTGAATTACGGCATTTGCTTTCTAGCTATGATGCCAAAATGGCTAATAGCGGCAGTGTCCGTTATATGTTTCAAGAAACCGGCAAAATTACTGTATCTAAAACCAGTTGGAATGACAGTCTAGCTTTAAAAACAATTGAAAAAGGGGCTGAAGAAATTAAAGAAAAAGATGAGATGGTAGAAATTTATACTTCTGTTTCTAATCTTAATAATTTAAAAACCTTCATCGAAGATAATTTACCAGGCATTCAAATAGAAGCAGAAATTGATTTTGTTGCTCAACAGCCTGTGCAAATTAATGACAGAGAACTAAAAAATAAATTAGAGACACTTTTTAATGCTTTGGATGAAAATAGCGATGTCGAAGAAATTTATTCTAACGCTGAATACGAAGTATGATAATTTTAGGCATTGATCCTGGAACAACACGTATTGGCTGGGCTATTCTTAAAACCGGTAGAAAAAAAATTTCTCCTACAGCTTATGGTTGTTGGGAAATTAAAGAACTAGAGCAAGGGAAGAGATTACTCAAAATTTCTCAAAACCTCAATAAGGCTATTAAAATCTATAAACCTGATTTTTTAGCTATCGAAAAAATTTTCTTTTTCAAAAATGCCAAAACAGTAATGAGTATTAGCGAAGCCACAGGAGTTATTCTCTTAATGGCTCAAAAAAATAAAATTAAATGTATTCGCCTAACGCCTTTGGAAATTAAACAGAATCTAATTGGTTACGGCCGAGCCGATAAAAAAGATGTTCAAAAATTAATCCAATTGGTTTTTTCGTTAAAAGAAATCCCAAAACCAGATGATACGGCTGATGCCTTAGCTGTAGGTTTGGCTGGTATCAATAAGATTAAAAATGAAAAAAATATTTAAAGTTCTGGTTCTTTTATTTATTATTGCTCTCCTTGGTGGAGGGCTATCTGTTTTTGTTCTTTCCCATAATTTGCCCGATCCGAAAAATTTTCAAGAAAGAAAAGTTGTGGAGTCAACAAAAATCTACGATCGCACTGGTAAAATTTTACTTTACGAAATTCATGGAGATCAAAAACGCACGGTGATTAATTTAGATCAAATCTCACCTTATATCATTAAAACTACTATAGCGGCTGAAGATCATCGTTTTTATCAACATCGTGGCTTTGTTCTTTCCTCAATCGCTAGAGCTATAATTCATAATTTATTCCATCCTACAGACCTTCAAGGAGCTTCTACTATTACCCAGCAATTAGCCAGGAGCACTTTTCTCACTACTCAAAAAACTATTATCAGAAAAATTAAAGAAGCAATTTTAACTATTCAAATTGAGCGTCATTATACAAAAAATCAAATTTTAGAAATGTATTTTAACCAAATTAATTTTGGTTATAATAATTACGGCATCGAATCCGCCAGTGAATTTTATTTTAATAAAGCAGCTAAAGATTTGGATTTAGCTGAAGCAGCTTATCTTACTAGTTTAATTCAATCGCCTAATTATCTTTCCCCATACGGATCTCATCTTGAACAACTTGAACAAAGAAAAAATTGGGTTCTGTCCAGAACAGAGATTTTAAACTATTTCCCAAAAAACGAGGTAGAAAAAGCTAAACAAGAAAAAGTAACTTTTGCTACTCAAAGTTTTGGCTTTAAAGCTCCTCACTTTGTCATGTATGTGCGAGGTCTTTTGTATGATCAATTTTCAGAAGAAGATTTGGAACAAGGAGGTTATATCATTATTACCACCCTAGATATGAATCTGCAGAATATTGCCGAGGAAACTGTTACGAAATATGGAAATTATAATGAAAAAAATATTGGGGCAAAGAATTTGGCACTTTTAGCTGAGGATCCACAAACTGGACAAATTTTAGCTATGGTTGGCTCGCGTGATTACTGGAATATGGAAGCCGAAGGTAATGTGAATGTCACTTTGAGTATCCGTCAACCTGGCTCTACTTTTAAGCCTATTGTTTATGCCACGGCTTTTAAAAAAGGATTTCTCCCAGAAAGCGTTATTTTTGACACGGCTTTAAATGGCGTTACAGCTAATTTTTCCACTGACCCTAATAATCCCTATACAGTGACTAATTACGACAGTACAACCAGAGGTCCGGTCACTTTTAGGCAAGCCTTAGCTCAATCTCTGAATATTCCATCAGTTAAAGTGCTCTATTTAGCAGGAATCCAAAATGTCATTCAAGCAGCCAAAGATTTTGGCATTAGCACCTTAACCGAACCCCCTGAATATTATGGTTTAAGTTTAGTTTTAGGAGGAGGTGGGGTGAAATTAATTGAAATGGTTCATGCTTTTACGGTCTTTAGCCAAGAGGGAATTTTCCATCCCCAAACAGCAATTTTAAAAATAGAAAATAGTCAAGGTAATGTTCTCCAGGATTTTTCTCTCCAAAGTAAACAAATTATAGATTCTCAGATCGCTCGTCTAATAAATAGTATTCTGTCAGACAATATTAGTAGAGCGCCAGCTTTTGGCGGATGGAATAATAAACTTTATTTTCCTAATTTTGATGTCGCTGCTAAAACTGGCACTGATTCCCAATATCGCGATGCCTGGACCCTAGGTTATACCACTAATTTAGCTGCTGGGGTTTGGGCAGGAAATAATGATCGATCTCCAGTAGCACCAAGCGGAGCTCCAGGCGCCATGGTAGCTGCACCTTGTTGGCATGAATTTATGGAAAAAGCTTTTGAATTCTATCTTCCGGGACAATTTACCAAACCTCTGCCTTATAATTTTTCCCAAATTCCAAAACCCATGGTCAATGGTCAATATCTCATTAATAGAGAATATAAAAATATTAATACCAATGAAATAAAAACTGTCAAAGAGCTCCATAATATTCTTTATTATGTTGATAAAAATAATATCTTAGGCCCGACTCCAACTAATCCCACTAATGACCCTCAGTTCTGGAATTGGGAAACACCAGTTTTGTTATGGGCTCAACAAAATATTCCTAATTTTAGCCAGGAATACAATATTAACCCTGGTCCTGACTATGTTCCCATAGACCTTACAGAAGATCAAATAATTACTTTTCCTGATGCTCCTAAGATCACACTTATTTATCCTCAAAATGGCGATTTTCTTAACAATAATCTCCGCTTAGATGTTGTTATTACTAGTCCCCTTGAAATTAAAAAAGCGATCCTATATTTGAATCAAGAACTTTTAGGTGATTTAGAAAAAGGCAATGATAGTCATTATTATTATTCCCTTCCTCAGGATAAAATCAGAGACCAGAATGAAATAAAAATTGAGGCCACTGATACTTCGGACCAAATAAATTTCCTCACAGCAATTATTTTTAGGTAACAATCTTTTTTCTTCCTGCCTGCGCAGGCAGGCCTGTTCGTCTGACAGATAGAGTTTTGTTCTGGTTCAACAATTTTTCTAACTTTCTTTTTTTAAGCCAATCACTTAAGGCATGCTTTAAAGAAGTAAAAGCCATAAATTTTGTCTCTTAAATTTTGATTGGCATCAAAACATAAACAAAACTATTATCCTTATCACCTTCAAATAAACCGGGGTTATTTTCTCTATTTAAGCCAATGGTTACTTCTTCGCCTCTAATTGAATTCAAGGCATCTAAAATAAATCTGTAATTGAAGCTAATCTCTAAAGCTGTGCCTTTAAGTATTTTAACAGGAAGAGTATTTTGGCTTTTTCCTAAAGAAGGATCTTGAGCTTCAATGGTAATTTTCTTCTGGTTAGGATTGATAGTCAATTTGATATCATTAATCTTGCCGCAAAATAAACCCGCCACTCTTACAGCATCAGCCAAGTTTTTTTTATTAGCTGTGATTTTATTCTCGAATTCTTTAGGTATAATCGAGCTATACTCGGGAAAACGGCCATTAATTAAACGAGAGACAAGCCTTATTTCTCCGCTATTTTTAAAGGAAAATTGAACCTGGTTAACTTCTGGATAAATTTTAGTAAAATTAATATCTTCTGGCCCTTCTTGGCTAATCCGATAAACCTCCTGCATAGTTTTCAGAGGAATAATGATTTCTAAATTATCTTTAATATTAGTTTTGAAATCTTTATCAGTAATAGTTTTTTCCGCCAACCGGAAACTATCTGTTCCTACTAAAGTCAAAACATTTTTTTCAAGCTTTAAATATACTCCACTTAGTTCTGGTTTAGTGGAAATATAACCGATACTTGGTAAAACTTGGTTGACTGCATCGCAAAAAATATTTCTATCAACTTCAATGTATTTTTCCGTTTTCACTTCAGGAATAATAGGAAAATCTTCCGGATTAATGCCTTGGAAAAGAGCTTCATAATTTTCACTTTTAACTTTCAAAGATTGCTTTTCTGCCTCAAGAGTGATTTTTTCTTCTGTTAGACTATTTAAAAAATTAGAAAAAGTTTTAGCAGGAATTACTACCTGGCCTTCCTTTTCCACTTTGCCGCTGACGGTTAATTCAATCCCTATTTCTAAATCAGTGGCTAAAATATGAAGTTCGTTTTTATTAGTGGTAAGGTAGATATTATTCAAAACAGGAAGAGTCAAATTTTTTCCAGTTATTCTTTCAGCTAAATTTATAGCTCTTCTTAAATTTTCTACTAAAGAAATGAATTTCATACTTTTTTTATTTAAAATTATTTTTTAGTTATTATAATATATATATATTAATATATAATTATTATAAAGGGGAGGAAAATTGGGGATAAGGAGTGTTGACGATGTATTTAAATATTATTTTCTAAGAATTTTTTTGGAAAAGCGGTGGATAAATAATTGATATAGATCTTATAACTAGGGGATAAAATTTGACTTTAATTTCCTTACTTCTTTTCTGATATTTCGTCAAGATGGTTTATCCTACAATTATCGACATTTTATCAACACCTTAATCTTATTGATTATATAACATTTCTTTGAGTAAAGTAACCTCTTGAGAAAAAACAGGATTTTTATTGATTTCTTCTCCTATTTTTTTACAGGCGTGAATAACAGTGGTGTGGTCGCGATGGCCAATTTTTTCAGCAATATTAGTATAGGAATATTTTAACTCTTCTCGTAGAATATACATAGCAACTTGTCGAGGTTTAACTAATTCTTTTTTCCGAGAATGACCGAAAAGTTCATTTTCACTTAAATCATAAAAAGAAGTTATTTTTTTGATCACCTCCTTTAAGGGAATATATTGGTGCATACTATTAACAATCGAAGCGAGGACTTTTTTACTTTCCTCCAAAGATAGAGGATGATTTTTTAAACGGCTGTGAGCGATAATTCTATTGAGAGCACCTTCTATCTCCCGAATATTTTTGGGTATAACCTCAGCGATGTAACGTAGGACTTTTTCATCAATAACGACCCCAACATTTTGGCTTTTGAACTGTAAAATAGCTAATCTTGTTTCAAAGTCAGGGTAACCAATATCTGCAATCATTCCTCCTTCGAAACGGGAACGCAATCTTTCCTCTATTGAGGGAATAGCTTTAGGGGGGCGATCCGAAGTAAAAACTATCTGCTTGTTTCTTTCGTATAGGTTATTAAAAGTATGGAATAATTCTTCTTGAGTTTTATCCTTACCAGCCACAAATTGCACATCGTCAATTAAAAGCAAATCTACATTTCTAAAATTGGTTTTAAAAGCATCCATAGTTTGCTTACCAATAGCTTTCACTAATTCATCAGTAAATTTCTCAGAAGAGGCATATTTGATTTTTAATTTCTTTTTATCTTTTTTAACTTTATTACCAATAGCTTGGAGCAGATGGGTTTTTCCCAAACCAACTCCTCCATAAATGAAAAGAGGATTATACTTAGAGCCTAAATTTTCTGTGACTGCTTCGGCGGCCGCATGGGCCAATTCATTATTTGAACCAACAATAAAACTTTCAAAAGTATAACGGGGATTTAAATTAGTTTCAGGATCAATAGTAAATTCTTGGAAATTTAACTGCTCATCTAAGATTAGTTTTTCTTCGTGTTGCCGCGAACTACGGGCCTTTTTTATTTTTTCCAAAGAAGAATTGTTTTGAGAAACAATATAATCGACTTTAAGGATTTCTGGATTTAAATGATTCAAAGCTTGAAGAATAGTTTTGTGGTATTTGTTTTCCAGCCATTCTCTGGCAAAATTAGAAGGTACACCAATATAAATAATTTTGCCTTTTTGTTCAGCAATAAAAGTGTCTTTAAACCAAGTAAGAAAATTAGCTTTAGAGATATTTAATTGGATTTCTCCTAAAGCCGCTTTCCAAAGTTCTTTTGAATCCATAGATAAATAACTAATTCTTCAAAATTATAAACAAGTTTGTAATTTCTAGCAAAATTATAGCACTTTTTATAAAATTTTACATAAAACAAAGACAAGTTTTGCCACTAATTATCTTCCTTTTGGGGATAAACTGTTGATAATTTGTGAAATTCTTTCAAGCTAACTTGGTTTTTTGTAAACATTATGATATGATACAATTAAATAAATCTGTCTCTGTGGCTTCGCCACAGGGATGAAGGCTAGATTTTTTTAAAGAAGTATCGGCTCCGCCGATGTATCTAAAAAATTAAATAGAAATTTAAACTATGAGTGTTACTTATCAACCAAAAAAGAAAAAGAGAGCAAGGACTCATGGATTTTTAAAGAGAAGTTCTTCTATTTCAGGAAAAAGAATTCTTAAGGCTCGTCGCCATAAAGGTCGAAAAAGGATTAGTAGATAATATATTATGCTCAAGAAAAAATATCGTCTGACTTCTTCATCTCTTTTTCAAAAAATCTTTGATCAAGGAGAATTCAAAGAGAATAAATTTTTTATTGTTATTTTTATGAAGAATAATTTAACTCATCCCAGGTTTGGTATTGTAGTGAGCGCGAAAACTTTTCCTCTAGCTGTTGATAGAAATTCTTTAAAAAGAAAAATTCGAGCTATTTTAAAGAATTGCGTATCTTTATTTAAAGAAGGCTTTGATATTGTTATTTTGACTAAAAAAGGAGTGTTGGACAAACCTTCGCAAGAAATAGAGGAGGCTTTGAATGAGTTGCTAGTGAGTTTATCTTAATCATGACTTATCTTTTAATTTATCAACCTTTATATAATATTTTAGCTCTCCTTTCCTTTTTGTTCAGGGGCAATGTAGGATGGGCAATTTTTATTTTGGCTGTTTTGCTTCGTTTGGCTCTTTTGCCGCTCAATCGGAAAACAATGCTGGAGCAAAACAAGTTAATGAAAATTCAGCCCAGAATGAAAGAAATCCAGAGGAAATACAAACAAGAGCCAAGCCAGGCTAATAAGGAGATTATGGAGTTATTCAAGCAAGAAAAAGTGAATCCTTATGGTTCATTTGGCGGCGTCATTATTCAAATTGCTCTTTTTATTTTTTTATTTATCTTTTTTACCCAAGCCATAAAATCCCCTGATTGGACTTCCCATTTCTACTCTTTTATTAAAATCGCTCCAATATTAAATTATAAATTTCTGGGATTCATTGATTTGCGAGTAGCTAATCTTTTTTTAGCTGTTCTTTCGGCCCTAATTAATTCTGTTTTAACTTTTCTGCAGCCAACAGCCGCTAATCAAAATAAGACGATGTTTCTCCTTTTGCCTTTTATCATTTTGTTTTATTGGAAAATTTTTCCAGCCGCCATTATTATTTACTGGATAGCGATGAGTTTAGTGGGTATTATTGAAGCGATTATTACTAGAAAAGTTTTAAAAACTCAATCTCAAAAACAAATCTAGATTATGGAGATGATGGAAATCAAGAATTATTTAGAAGATTTATTACAAACTATTGGTTTTAATGATTTTGAAATTGAAATTCAGGAAAACCCTGAAGAAAGATTTGCTAGATTTATGGTCAAGATGGATTCTCAAGACGATTCCAGTGGCATTTTAATTGGCAAAGGCGGGGAAAATCTTTGGGCTTTTGAATTAATTTTAAGAAATCTTCTTCAGAAAATGAAGAAAGATTCTTCTTGGCGAGTTTCTCTTGATGTGAATAATTATAGGGCAATTTACGAAGAAAAATTAAGAGAATTCGCCAGAAAAGCAGCTTATCAAGTCGCCTTAACAAAAAAAGCGATGGAATTACCATCGATGAAAGCTAAAGATAGAAGAGTTATTCACTTAGAAATTTCTTTAAGAAGCGATGTGGCGACAGAAAGTATTGGCGAAGGCAAAGAAAGACATATTATTATTAAGCCTCAAGAAGGATAAACATTAACACCCGGTTTTTTGAGCGCAGTTCCAACATCCATCATTTTGGCAACTATTTTGATGCCATCTTATATGAAAACTGCCTCCTGTTGTAGTTGTGAAATTACACTTGTATTCATCTAAAACATCTAACCCCTCCTTATTGGCTAATTCTATAAATTGATCTCTTTGACTTGGATCATCAACCACAGCATCTACACAAGTACCCTGAGAATGGCAAGGATCTTCGTGGGAAACAAGGGTTTGACAAGGTGAAGTATTAGTGGTGCAAGCCTCAGTAATGGTCCATTCTATATTATTATTTAATAATTGGCTCCTTAATTGTCCTAAACAATCACCAAAATTATTTTCAACATAAGCAAAACCTTGTAATAGTGCATAACTGAGCGGAAATCCATAATCATTTAATTTTGTCATATTCGCTTGAATAGTAATTGAAGGTAAAGTTACTGGTTCTAATGTTAGCTCTTGTGTTTTTAAAATATCAGGATTAATAGTGTAAATAATAATATAGAAAGCAAAAAGAAGAAGTAAACCAATAATGGCATTAGCAATTCTGTCTTGCGCATCTTTTTGTTTATTAGTATCTCCTCCGCTGGTGGCATATTCAAAACCAGCATAGACAATCATGGCAAAAGCTAAAATTCCTGCAATGGGAAATAACCCTTTTATTATTTTATTGAGAACATTATTCAAACTCATAGCTGGAAGCGATCCTCCTTTGGGAACGATACCTGGAATACCAACTTCAAATTCATAAGGGACAGTACCTGTTGAAGCAGAAACAGTAGATAAAGTTATAAACCCGCTACTAATAAAAAGAATGAAAAGAAAGAAAAGGAGTTTATTTATTTTATTCATAATGAATGATAATTTTATGTTTCTTGAGCAGAAAATTCTTTTTTAGCTTTTTTTAGTTCTTCTAATTGAGCTGGATTGGAAGTGATAATTTGGTCTTCAGCATAAGAAGCCACGATTTGAACAGCCACATGCCTATCCTCGGCAAAGAATAATCCTGTACCAATCGAAGCTTGTAAAAGAATTGATTTTTCCTGCTCCGTTAAATTAAAAGCCTTACCAATTATTTCAATATTAGCTGGTGATTGTTTCAAAAGTAAAGCTAAGGCTGAGTTAGTAATAATAGGTTTGCCATAAGGAGACATTAAAGCATCTTCAATATCCTGGCTAATAAAAGTTACTCCTAAATAATATTTTCTTGCCCTTTTTATGAGACTGAACAGGAAAGAAGCGCTTTCCTCGTGTTTTAATAACCACCAACCTTCATCAATAACCATTATTCTTTTTCTTAAATCTTTTTTAATCATCGTCCAGATATAATTTAAGACCACATACATGGCTATAGGTCTTAGTTCTTCTTCTAAATCGCGAATGCCAAACACTATTAATCTATTATTAATATCAATATTGGAAAGCTGATTAAGAAAACCAGCATAAGTACCTTGGGTGTATTTATAGAGTTTAGCTCCCAAGTTTTCTCCGCCTTCAATACTTTTAAGAACGCTCTCTAAATCCTCCATTAAAGGAGGGGTTTTCCCTTCAGCCATAGTTTCCGGGAAAATATCCCTCGAAGCATAAGTTTGAGTAATGGCTCTATCTAAAATAGTTTCTTCTTGGGGGGATAAACCGCCAACCATTAATTTGATTAAGCCAATCAGATTAAGAATATGGCTTCTAAAAACTTCCTCCGTGGTTTCTTCTTCTGTTACTATTGGTAAATCAAAAGGATTAATATGATCATTAGAACCAACAGCGATTCTAAAATAACTGCCACCAAGAGAATCAGCTAAATAGGTATATTCATTTTCTGGATCAATAATTAAAATATTTGTACCCAAAAGAAGAGAACGCAAGATCTCCATTTTCACGGCATAGCTTTTGCCAGCGCCAGTTTGGGCAAAAGCTACCATATTGGCATTAGCTAAAGAAAAGCGGTCAAAAATAATCAAACTATTATTATGCTGGTTAATGCCGTAGAGAACTCCAGTGTTTTCTGATAAATCCAAAGAAGAGAAAGGAAAAAGGGTTGAGGCTGGCTGGGAATTTAAGGGAGTAGTAATGAGTAATCTATCTAAACCTAAGGGCAAAGAAGATTCAAAGCCTTCAAATTGCCGGAAAACTGCTGGTTTAGCATAAATTAATTGCTGTTCCAAGACATTTTCAATTTTACTTTGAATTTTAGTTAAATCCTCTTTACTATTGGCAAGAAAAGTAATATAGACAGCCGTATCAAACAGTCTTTCATTGCCTTGCTGAATTAAATCTCTTAATTCTTCGATGTTTTTTAGAGCTGCTTCTAAAAGCGGATTACGAACTAATCCCCTTTCAGCTTCAATTGAAATCTGGGCTTGCATCTCAGCAGATTTCTTGCGCAAGTCTCTTAAAATAGTATTGACTTCTAAAGGATGGAAGAAGATGGAAAGATCAAAGGATTCATCCAGATTGACTAAAGAAGAAAACCAGTTGGAAGAAAGATATCGAGGGTAAGTTAAAACAAAAAGAGTAGAGCAGTATTTTTCTCCTAATTTTAAATTATTGGGTGAGATTTCTAAACCAGCAGGAGCGATTAAATCCTGTAAAGTCGTTAGAGCTTCTTTGTAAGAAGATCGAGAAGAAGCTTTGGGTTGGGTTGTTTTGAAAAAATTAAAGAAAGGCATAGTCATTTATTAAATTCTTCAGGTAAACTTAAAGATTCTTTTTCAAAGGTTTCAGGATTATAAAGATTAAAGAAAATTTCTATTAACTCTTTGGTTTCCAAGGGCCTGGCAGACAATCCTATTCGATAAAGATTAGTAATGATATTATCTCTACGAATCATCAATTGTTGATAATATTGATTAAATTCTTCATTAGATAGAGGATTTAAAACATTAAATGATTCTCTGCCTAAGTTTAACATGCTTTTGAATGAACTAGCCATTTGACTCAGAGCGGTTTTAGGTTTAATGATAACAGGATCATAAGGTACCACCAGATAGAACTTTTTTCTCATAATATTATTCTCCGTGACCAAGCCTTTAATGAAACTATAATAATCTTCCCCCTGGATTTTTAAAAGTTCAGTCTGCTCTTGAGAAATTCTTTCTTGCAGGAAATTCAAATAAGGATCAATATTCAAACGACGGGAATGAATGATGATTTCTAAAGAGAAATCAAGATTATTTAAGAGATTGCGCCAAGAGATTAAAATAGCATTTTGTTCATCCTCTGATTTTAAATCCAAATTAATGCCAGAGACTTCTAAAACCGAGCGCAAAGCGCCATTCTTTAAAATAATCACCCCCTTCTTAATTTGGCTAAGGCTGATTAATGACTGACTACTGAAAGCTTCTTTAGTTTTTTGAGCCATATTGGGATTATTGATCTAAAAATTGACTGAGATTTTCTAAGGTTTGTTTATCTAATTGTTTTTGCATTTGAGGTTTAATAAGAGTTTTTGTTTGTTTTGGAGTTGTTTCTTTGGGTTCTGAGATTATCTGTTCTTTTTTCCAGAAATAATACTTGGGCAACCAAAAATGGCGGATGGCAGCAGGAAAAACTTTATACATAGGCAAACCATTCATTTGACCGAAGGTTAAGATAAGAGCTAAAGGCCCAAGAATTAAAGCTAAGATAATCCATAACCAGAGATTGAGGCTAAAATATAAAATCACTACAAACCCTAAAATTCCCACTAAAAGCCAAAGCTGGTTAAAGGTAATAATTCCCATTAACTTGACTTCCTGTCTGACGAATTGTGGTGTCTCGTAAAACATATTTAGGCTTCACCAAAGGGTTTTTTAGGCTGATATTTTTTATATTGAATAAGTTCTTCAGTTTGGATTTCTTCTTTTTTTGTTTTTTCCTCTTTTAATTTAACATCGAAAATATAGGGTTTTTGCGATGGAGATTTCTGAGTTTTTTCTTGCGGATTAAATTTTTGTCCTTCGCCTCCAATCACTTGAGAAGTTGTTGCTTCCTCTGTTTCCGGAGTTGTTTTTGGTTTAGGTTTTTGCTGGGGAGGTTTTTTAATGCCTTCAATGATCACTTTTTTCATTTCTTCTACTATTTTAGGCTTAGCTTCTTTTTTCTTCATAGCTTCCATTAGTTTAGAATGAATTTTTTCTTGGGCTTCTGGAGAAACTGAAGGTACAATGACTCTTTTTAACTCCCCGGTTTTATTAACTGGCCGTTCAATTTTGATTTCTTGAATTTCTGGGAGAGATAAATCAGGAAAAGGTTTTAGCTTGTTTACCTCTTCTTTTTTTGGCATCCCTGTAAATGTTTCTTTTGTTAAAGCTTCAAGAGACTTCGGTATAGTTTCTGCTGGTATTTTTGGTTCAGGAATGTTTAATTTCTGAGTTTCTATTGGTTTCTTTATCTCAAAAGGTGTTTTGGGTAAGAGATATTTGTATTTTTCTAAATCGTCTTTTAATGGTTCAAAAACTTTTTTGTTTATGATTTCTTTAATAATTTGTGCTTGAGGATCAGTAATACCCAAATAAGATTTTATTTTTTCAGAGAATTCTTTAATTGTGAGTTTGCCCAAAAGAACATCGCCAATAATATAAGATAAACGGCCTGTTTGCTCTGTGTTCAATTTCGCTAGAATAGCGGTATTTTTTATTTTTTCTATTAAATCCTCAGAATTCAAAAATTCTTGGATTCTAAGGGGTAAAGAAGGATATATCTTGTCATAGTCACTTTGATTCATATGGTTTATGGGGATGAAAAGATTTTAAATTTCTCTTGTCTCAGTTACCGTACCATGCTCTGATGCGACATATATTTTTTTCTTTTCTGAAATTTATGCACTTTCATTTTCTTTTGGTGGTTTTACGCCACTGATCTCTTGAAGAGCTCGAGAAAGTGGAAGCATCTCTTCATGGAATTTCTTTCTGGTATCATCGAGTTGATCTATAGCTTCCATGATCTTGCCCTTAGGGCCTCCCCATCCTTCTTCTACTAAAGTTTTTGCCGAGATAGCTCGCCAGAAAGCATTCAATTGGGCAGGATTGAGAGTCCTTACTATCTCTTGAATTACCTCATTGAATTTCTCTATTTTAATACGCTCTATTTCATCTTTACTTTTTCCTGCTTCTTTCGCCCGTTTTTCTGCTTCATCAACTTGATCTTTGATGAATTCCTTAGCTTGAGTTAATTCCAAAATTTTGTTTTCTTTAATACCTGCCAGGGCCTGGACTTTATCCTTAACAGTCGGGCCAGTTTCGCCAAAAACTCCGTCCTTTATTCTGAAATCTTGAGGTACCGCTCGTGAAATAGTTAATTGATCAAAGTTTCTATCATGTTGATGTAATTTAATAAATTTTATTGATTCGTCACCAAGTTCCCCTATTTTTGCTAATTGGTTAGCAAGTCCAATTCTTCGTTCGTACCCAGGCCTATCAAGCGGTGACGGTAAAGGAGTTTTCTCTAAAGCTTTGAGCTGTCCAAGTGATAGGTTTTCATACTCTTTCTGATACTTTGTAATTCTATCGGCTTTATTTTTTTCTCCTTTCATCATCATTTGTTGTCCAACACCACTTAAGAGTGGTACATGGGTCAGCCCTTCACCTACTTTTTGAAAAGCTTTTGATTCCATTATTTTAGGAATCGCAATTCCGCCCACTGCTGCTACTCCTGCCATCGCAATAGTATTGACTGCTTTTTTGGCTATTTGAAAACCTTTTTCTACTTGTTCTACTCCTAAGAATTTAGCAACATATCTGACTAATTGAGCGAAAACTAAAACAAAACCAGCATAAGCTAGAACTATAATAAAGGCGCCTTCATCACCTGGCTTTATATTATTATTTAAGTTTGAAACAATGATATTAATAAATTGTAAGGAGAGAACAAAAACAATACATAAAACAGGTAAGATAACTATGGCTTGTTGAAACTGTTTTCTCCAAAAATCCCATACTTTTTCTCCTCCTGGGAAAGCAAAACTAAGAAAAGCTAAAGGTGAAGTAATTAAACAAATAACAATAGTTAATATACGGATGAAAACATAAAATACTAAACCAATAAATTGGTAAAAGAAAAGAGCTGAGAGAATAATACCCAATCCCGTGGCTCTGGCAAGATCCCACTCACCCCCTAACCCATAAAAAGCTTTGACTGTCGGGCATAAACTGCAATTCACAACTAAATTAGATAAAGAAATATTGTTAAATGAAGTTACTGTTACATTGACAATATAATTAGAAATATCAACAAACATTCCAGCAATAATTAAGCTGAAGTTTACTAATAAAGCTATTAATAGTAATTTAGGAAGCATCTTTTTCCAGTTATATTTTTCTATTCGTAAAATAGTGGCGATGGCAGTAAAAATCATTCCTAAAATAATACCTAAATTAGCAAAATTTTTAATAAATGACCATAATTGTGGGACTAAAGATGGATTGCTAGGGCCAGGATTAAAATTTAAGAAATTAATATAACCACCAAAGTTTAAAGGATTAAGAAGCCATTGGAATACTTTCAGGATTACTACCAGCACTCCTCTTAACATTAAGTAGACTATGTAGAATATGCCACCAGTGATTGAATTAAGGGGATTAAGCCAACCCCAGGTAGAGGCTAAAGCGCAAGGGGAAGAGTCTTTATTTAAAAGTACACCATTTTTATCTCTTAAAAGGCAATAACCTTCTTCTGTAGATGTTGGTTCCCAACCAGGAAGATTTTCTCCTGGAATACCTCCGGGCTTAGGAACCTCTGGAATAATGGAAGGACCAGTTGGTTCGGCAATACCCGCTGTACTAGCTAAGCTATTCTTTGTAGGATTAGGATCTTGGCAAAATAAACAGACTGATTTGAACATACCTGGGTGATCTTTATTGAAGGCTTGTACCTTCGTATAGTAGGGTCCACCCTTACCTGCTGCAGAAGGACAATTTAACTCTGGAATTAAAATAAGTAGGTTTCGTTTTATTGCATTTAAGTCTGAGGTCTCACATTTTATTATGCGGTCGCCGTTGTAATCAAAAAGCCCGAAATTCCCCAATTGAGCTCTATTAAAAATCTCGCACATCTGTAGTAAATTCTCTTCTAAGAATAATGAAGGGTTTTTAAAATTGTCTGTTGTGCATTGTGCATAACCATCAGCTTTAGCGATTTGAACAAAAATAACGCCTGTTTTATTGAGAATTGGCAGAGATAAAACAACGAATAAAAACACAACAAAAATTGTGGTTTGTATTACTCGGTTACTTTTTATCATAATGATGAAAATTAAATAGCAAGAACCTGATTTATTATATAAAATTTCAAGGTTTTAAGCAAACAAATGAGTTGTCAAATCCTTCCAATTTTCTAAAGATAGATTTTGAACCCGAATATTTGAAGCTAAGTTGAGTTTTGAAAAGATCTCTTGAAGTTGGTTTTTGGGAATTTTGAGAGTTTGATTAAGATTACTAATCAAAAGTTTTCGAGGATGAGAAAAGCCGGCTTTCACAACTTGAAAGAATTGGGATTCTCGCTTACGCGGGAATGACATAGGAGATAATTTAATAATACTAGAATCGACTTTGGGCTGGGGCCAAAAAGCAGATTTGGGGACATAGGTGATGATTTCTGGTTTGGCAAAAAATTGAACAGACACTGCTAAAAGATTCATTTTTGGTGGTTGGACGATAATTCTTTGGGCTACTTCTTTCTGGATCATTAAAACAATTACTTCTGGTTGATGTTTTAATTCTAAAAGCAGCTGAAGAAGATGAGAAGTGAGATAATAAGGAATGTTGCCAAGCACTTTGTATTGAGTATTGAGTACTGAGTATTGAGCATTAAATTCTTTATTTTTTAAAAAATCACGGATGTCGGCTTCAATAATAGTTAAATTTTTGTTATTTTGGAACTTTTCTTTGAGAAAAATTACTAATTGGGGGTCTTTTTCTATGGCAAGAACCTTTGCTCCTGCTTGAAGCAAGGCTTCAGTTAAAACTCCTTTACCTGGCCCGATCTCTAAAACCGTATCTTTACTGGAAATTTCTCCAGCTTTAATAATTTTTGATAAAAAAGCTTTGTTTTTGAGAAAAACTTGGCCCAGTCGTTTTTTAGGTCTAAAGGTTGACATTGAATGAGGGTTTGATAAAATATGGGTTAGAGTCGTAAAAGGCTCTTTTTTAGTAGAATAGTCTTAATATTAATAAAATACCATTTCTACTCTAGGAAAACAATTAAAAACAAGGCTAAAAGACTGGGATTTGAAGATAGAAAGGGTTTTACCTCCTAATTTATTAAAGGTAGTGGTTTTTTTATTCATTTTTTCTTTTGTGGCAGCTAACTCCTACCTTTCGGCTAAAATAGAAGTGACCCAACCAGGAGGGCAAGAGGCAATAGAAACCATCAAAGAAAATGGTTTAATTGATAATAATTTAGAGGCAAATCTTTTTAGCCAGACTGCTTATGCTTATTCGGAAAATATAGCTGTTGATGGCGCCATCATAAATTTAGAGGAAAATCAAGCAGATGCTTTTTTAGAAAATTTCTTTATGATAGTGGATAACGGAAGTTTAGTGGGTATTAATTCGCCTTTAGCTTTTTATTTGCCAACAGCGAAACGCCATGGCATTTTGACTTATGAAGTCCAAGATGACGATACTGCCGGCCAAATCGCTGCTAATTTTGGTGTCAGTTTAAATACTATTTTATGGGCTAATAATTTAAAATCAGGTTCTTTAATTAAACCCGGGCAAGAGTTAGTGATTTTACCTATTTCTGGAGTAAGGCATATAGTTCAAAAAGGAGATACTATTGAGTCAATAGTTAAAAAATATTCTGCTTCAAAAGATGAAATTATTGCTTTTAATAATCTTCAAAAGGATAGTATTTTAATAGTGGGGCAGGAAATAATTGTTCCTGATGGTGAGGTTCCCACTTTAACTTCTATAGCTTCTAAAGAAGGAGTAACTCCAATGAAAGCAGATACTGGTGGTTTGCCAAATTTAAAGGATTACTTTATTCTACCAACTACTGGTTGGAATCATGGAGTTTTACATAATTACAATGCAGTTGATATTTCTAATACCTGCGGAACACCTATTTATGCTTCGGCTGGCGGTATAATAATTGAAGCGAAAAATGGCTGGAATGGCGGTTATGGCAATTATGTAAAAATTCAACATTTTAACGGAACTTTAACCGTTTACGGTCACTTGGGAGATATTTATGTTAAGGAGGGCGATAAAATTAATCAAGGTCAAACTCTTGGCACGATGAGCGATACTGGCAAAGCTACTGGTTGCCATTTGCATTTTGAGATTCGAGGCGCTCAAAATCCCTTCGTCTTAAAGAAGTGATTAATAAGCGTTCCAGGAAAATTCAGTTTTATACTGCAAAGCTTCTGCCACATGAGAATATTTAATTAATTCTATTCCTTCTAAGTCAGCTATTGTTCTCGAGATTTTTAAAATTCGATGATAAGCTCTAGCTGAAAGGCTATATTTATCAATAGCCTTTTTTAATAAATTTTCCGCTTCTTTTTCTAACAAACAAAATTGTTCTATTTCTTTGATTCCCATTTCACTATTGGTGAAAATTAATGGTGATTTTTTATTCCTTTCTTCAAAGCGATTTGTTTGAATTGCTCTGCTTGTTATTACTTCTTTTTTTAATTTTTCTGATTCTGGAGCTGGAGATTTTTCAGTAATTTCTTGACTGGATAATCTCGGCACCTCAATCACCATATCAATTCTATCTAAAAGCGGACCAGAAATTTTTTTCCGATAGCGAATAATATCTGAAGGCCGGCAAGTGCATTCTTTTTCAGGATCACCAAAATAACCACAAGGGCAAGGATTCATCGCTCCCAAAAGAATAAATTTGGCTGGAAAAACCACTCGCGATTGAGCTCGGGAAACAGAAATTTCTCCTTCTTCTAAGGGCTGGCGTAAACTTTCTAAAACATCTCTTTGGAATTCCGGCAGTTCGTCCAAAAAGAGAACTCCCCGATGAGCTAAAGTAATTTCTCCAGGTTTGGGCCAAGTGCCACCGCCAATTAAAGCCACAGAAGAAGCAGTATGATGAGGTGAACGAAAAGGTCGAGAAGTTATTAATGGCTCTTGAGGCTTAAGCAAACCATTGAGACTATAAATTTTTGTTACTTCTAAAGATTCTTCAAGGTTCATTGGCAGAAGGATAGAAAGAAAAGCTCGAGCTAAGAGGGTTTTTCCAGAACCAGGCGGTCCAATCATCAAAACATTATGCCCACCAGAGGCGGCAATCATCAGTGCCCTTTTCGCTTTTTCTTGACTTTTAATTTGCGAAAAATCAAGAGCATAATTTTGTGAAGAAGGACAATTATAAAAAGAAGCTTGAGAGGGATTAATGTTAATTTTCCCTTCAAGATAACCAATCAAGACTTGAAGGGTTTTAACGCCAATCACTTTGAGATTTTTTGAAGCCATGGCTGCTTCTAAGGCATTTTCTTGAGGGACAAAGAGATATTCATAATGATTTTTTTCTGCCCAAAGAGCAACAGCTAAAACCCCAATAACTGGTCGAATAATTCCTTCCAAAGTTAATTCGCCAACAAAAATTTTCTTTTCCACGGGAAAAGGAATTATTTGTCCAGAGGCTAAAAGATAACCCAAAGCAATACTGACATCATAATAGGAACCATATTTTTTTACATCAGCTGGAGCCAAATTAATGGTAACTTTTTTATTTGATCTTAAAGGAGATTTAGCTCCGATATTTTTAATGGCAGCAGAAACTCTTTGTTTGGCCTCTTTTATTGCTGGATCAGGTAAGCCAACAATATTAAAAGAATGAAGCCCTTCAGAAACATCGACTTCAACTTCGATAGGCAAGACTTCTAAACCAAAAAAAGCGGTGGAATATAATTTGGCTAACATATATTTACCCACCGCTTTTTGTTTATTTGCTATCTATAAAGTTTTATTTATTGGTGCATTTTACGCAAATTTTGGCTGCTGGGTTAGCTTTCAATCTTTCTATCTCTATTTTCCCTTCGCAGTTTTCGCATTTTCCATAGCTTCCGTCATTCTTTTTGATTTTTTCTAAAGCCTCTCCTACTTCTTTTAAACGTAATTCCAAAGCATGTTCCACAGCCAAAAGATTGCCATAGCTGTCTATTTCTGTAGCATTTTCATCTGGAGCCGAAGGCCTGGTGGCAACATCCAGTTCTGGAAAGCGCGTATCATAATCATAGGGGATTTTCTTGTCTTTATCAGCAAATTTCAATAAATCCTTTTCTAAAAGGACTTTTTCCGCTTCCAACTTCTTTTTGAGTTCATTAAGCAGCTTCTTTTCCATACATTTATTCTTATATTATTGATGTTTTCTAAAAAAGTCAATTGACGAATAAGTAAAATATTGCTATTATAAAAATTAAAGCGGGTGTCGTATAGCGGTTATTATACGACCTTGCCAAGGTTGAGACGGCGGTTCGACTCCGCTCACCCGCTCCAACATAAAAATCCGCTCTCAGGCGGATTTTTTTGAATTTTATTTTTGTAATTCTTTTGTTAGCCTTTGAGTTTCCTCAATCATTAGATTTTGTAAATTCCCTAAATAGGTATTTAGAAAATTATTTTTTTGTTCTTTCATTCCAGAATCAAAAATTGTAGCCATCATTGATTTTTGTTCGTCATCTAAATTTTGATAAGCTCGAAGAAGAGATCGTTCTAAAATAACATCGTATAAATCAGAAGCCAGATTTCTTAATTCTTTTGGTAAGAGATTTAAAAAAGTTTGATCCATTTTATGTAAATAATTTTTTAATTTTCTATTTTTTTCCTCCCTTTCCTCCTTCTTTCATTTCAATCCCTGCGGTTTTTTCTAAAAGTTTAAATTCGCCTAAAAAAATAAGGATTAAAAACATCATTAAAGAAAATCCTGCTATGCCGCCAACTGTATTCCAGCCTCCCATTTTTTGGAAAATTGATTCTTTACCTTTCTTTTCCTCGTTCTTAATAAACTCTTTTGCTTTTGTAACAGCTTCTGGTTTAGGTATTTGTTTTTCTTTATCCACCACTCCAGAAATTTTATCTATAAACTGGCTTTGTTTTTTGTTATCAGTGATTAGCTCCGTGAGATAAATGGTTGTAGAAGATATATTTAATAATTTTGTTATTTGGGCACTATATTCCCCCATTAATTTTATTCTCTCGTTAGGATCTACCTCTTTAGAATAAAAAACTACTGCAGCCTTTTCAATAAGACCATGTAATTGCTCTTTAATTTTTGCATTTTCTGGTGATTTTTCTGGTCGTTGAGTTGGTTGAGTTTCTGGTGTTTTTTCTTCTTTTGGCTGTTCCGAGGTTTGTTGGGGTTCTTCAGGTTTTTCTTCTTGTTTTTCTGGTTGTTTTTCTGACAATTTTTTAAAATCTTTAGGATCTTCAGGCCCCCATCCACCCCTCCCAAAATTATCAGGATTTTCAATAGGCATATTGCAGTTGTTATTTATTATTGTTTTGTTCTTGCTCCATTGCTTTTATTTGTTCGCTAAGATCACTAATTTTGTTATTTAGATCTTGATATTCGTCAGTTTGTTCAATTTCTTTAAGATCTCCTGAATCTATCATTTGTTGTTGTTTACTTAACAGTTGTTGTAATTCCTTTCGCCTGATTTCCAGACTACTTTGAAGATCGGTTTCCGTATCTTCTATCCCCTGTGGTTTATGTTTAATTTCATGAACCCCACCTATTTTAATAGATTCAGGCCGTTTTTTGGGGATAGCAGGAGGAACACTGTCAATTCCAATATGTATTTTTTCTTTTTTGTCTTTATTAGGTTTTTGTGGATTTGTATCTTCTTCAAAATATTTTTCAAACCCATTCATAGATTTATTAATTATATATTTTACTTTAAAGTTTATTTTTTTGTTTTTATTATTTCATCGACAATTCCGTATTTTTTAGCTTCTTCTGGTGTCAGCCAAAAATCTCTATCAGTATCTTTTTCCACTTTAGAGACAGGTTGGTTAGTGTGCTTAGAGAGAATTTGATTCAATTGAGTTTTTACTCGAACAATTTGTTTAGCGGCAATTTCAATTTCTGTGGCTTGGCCTTCAGTTCCACCCATCACCTGGTGAAGTAAAATTTCTGAATTAGGCAAGGTAAATCTCTTGCCTTTTTTGCCGGCAGCTAAAAGCACGGCCGCTCCAGAAGCAGCCATACCTATGCAAAAAGTAGCCACATCTGGTTTGACATATTGTATCGTGTCATAAATGGCTAAAGTAGCAGTCACCGAACCGCCAGGCGAATTGATATATAAAAGAATATCCTTTTTTGGATCCTCATGTTCTAAAAAGAGCAATTGAGCAATGACGGTATTAGCCAAAGCATCTTCAATTGGCCCGCCTAAAAAGACAATTCTTTCTTTTAAAAGTCGGGAATAGATATCATAAACCCTTTCGCCAATATTGGATTTTTCAATAACCGTAGGCACTAACACCATATTATTAGAATAATTTTCTTCCATAATTTTACTTAAATGATAGTGTTTCTTTACTAATAATATAGATGTTTTCTTTAAAGCTGTCAAACCCTTGTTTGGCATTTTTTAATTTAATTAGTATAATAAATTTGACTTAGTACTCATTTGAGTGCTGAGTATCAGGGCAAATTTTTTATGAGATATATCGGCTCCGTCGATATATCTGAAAAACATAATAAAATCAAATATTTTCATGGCATTAGAAAAAGAATTATCTCTTATTGTCCCTGCCTATCAGTCATATCAAAGTTTGTTAAAAACAATTCCTGATTTATTAACGATTTTTCCCGACGCGGAGATTATTATTATCAATGATGGCAGTTTAGATGAGACCTCGAAAATCAAGGATTTATTTAAGGAGCAAATCATTTATTTAGAAAATAAAACCAATAAAGGGAAAGGATTTAGTATCAGAGAAGGAGTTCTTCAGGCAACAGGGAAATTTATTATTTTTACTGATGCTGATTTACCATACGGTATTGAGGGTATACAGGTAGTTCTAAAAGAACTACAGAAAAGTCATCAGGTCGTCATTAGTAAAAGAGAGAAATTTAACGATAATTTTATCAAAGCCATTGGCCGTTTTGTTTTCGATCTTGTTTTTAAGCCATTTTTAGGTATTACGATTTTAGATACTCAAGCTGGATTAAAGGGTTTTTCTCAAAGGGTCGCTAAAAAGCTTTTTGCTTACAGTTTTATTAATCGTTTTGCTATTGATCTGGAAATTCTTTTATTGTGCCAAAAATTTAAATATCCTGTGACTATCGTTCCAGTTCAACAAAAAAATCCTTCACCAACCCAACTATCCATTTTAGATATCATTTATATTTTTATTGATATTTTGAGAATAAAATTTCATCATTATGCCATACACTAAAGTAGCACGTTTATTAATTATTTTGTTAGTTTTCGCGTGTGTTTACGGATTCTTAGCTAAAAATATCCCTTGGAAATTGATTTTTTCTAACACCATGGTTTCTGGCGGTGATACTGGTTCTCATAATTATGTTGCTTGGTATAGTCACGAGATTTTTCCAAAATTAAAATGGTGGTCACCTGATTGGTATGCTGGTTTCCCTTTTTTATATTTTTATCCGCCTTTGCTTTATTATTTGAATGATATTTTAAGCTTCATTATTCCCTTTAATGTTGCTTTTAAAATAATTACTCTTTTAGGTACCTTACTTTTGCCTTTGGCTGTTTATCTTTGTCTTTATCTTTTGGATTTTCAATTTCCTATTCCTTCTTTTGGGGCAGTCCTAAGCCTTGGCTACTTATTTTTGGAAAAATTTTCGATTTATGGCGGCAACATTCCCAGCACTTTAGCCGGTGAATTTTCTTATTCTTTTGGTTTTGCGTTATTTTTCATTTTTATTGGCCTGTTATTCAAGGATTGGAAGAAGCAAAAACTCTCTTTAATAACCATTATCATTTTGGCTTTAATGGTTTTAGTACACCCCTTTTCAGTGATTGCAGCCATTTTAGTAGGAGGGTTGATGTTTTTGGGAGCAATTGTTGCCAGAAAAGCCAAAAAGACATTTTGGTTATTGATTAAAATTTTCGGTTTAGGTTTTAGTTTGACAGCTTTTTGGTCTCTTCCCTTTATTGCTCTTCTGGGCTATACCTCAAAAATGAGCTGGACCAAGATGATAAATTTAGGAGAAATTTTTCCCAAATCTTTGATTTATTTCGAAATTTTAGCTGGTTTAGCTTTGATTTACGCTGTTATTAAAAAAGAAAAGAGAATCCTTCCTCTTCTTTTTATTATTCTTGCTAGCTTTATCCCCTTTTTCTTGCTTAATCATTCCAGTATTTGGAACACCAGATTCTTACCCTTTATTTTAATGACCAGTTTGATGATAGCTGCCTATGGTTTAGGAAGCTGGTTTAAAGATCTGGGAACATTATTGGTAAGGCAAAAGGCAAACAAAGAATTAGGGCCATCATTGATAGCCTCCTTTTTAGTCATCTTATTCTCTCTATATTTTGTGATTATTTATTTACCTTCGACTATTAGCTATATTCCTTTTTGGCTGAAATGGAATTACGAAGGTTTTGAAAAGAAAACTTCTTGGCCAGAATTAGAGCAATTATTTTCCTATTTAAAAACTTTGCCTCAAGGGAGAATAATGTGGGAATACCGAGGAGAATACGATAAATTTGGCACACCCAGAGTTTTGGAAAATCTACCTATTTGGACTAATCATCCTACTTTCGAGGGTTTATTAATAGAATCATCTCTTTCCGGTTATTTTCACTTTATTAATCAAGCAGAGACAACTCAAACTCCTACTGCTGCTATTGCAGGTATGCAATACCCTTCGTTTAATTTTGAAAACGGGGTGAAACATCTTCAACTTTTTGGCGCTCAATATTTTCTTGCTTTTACGCCAGAGATTAAACAGTTAGCTAATCAAGACCTCATTAAATTAAAAGATATTAACGAGTTTTCTGTTTATCAAGTTCCTCATGCTGAATTAGTAAGTTTAATACCACAAATTGAATTAAAATCAAAAAACAAACATTGGCTCGATGAATCGATTGATTGGTATAAGGCTCTGGATTTTTCTAAGTTTTTGGTTTTTTATCAAAATAAAAAAGAACTGGAAGAAATTAATAGTTATCTTCAACCTGTAGATATTGTTACTTCTACCATCACTGTTACAGAAATAAAAAAAGATTCTCTTACTTTTGAAACTGAGAATCTTTATCAGCCCCATCTCGTAAAAATTACTTATTTTCCAGGTTGGAAAGTGATTGGAGGCAAAGGTCCTTATTTAATTAGTCCCTCTTTTATGATGGTGATTCCTATTCGAAGGGAAGTGACTTTACAATTTGGCTACAATCTTTGGGATAAAATAGGAATGGTAATGTCTTTGTTAGGTTTGATTACTGTGATTCTAATAACTCGAAAACCTTCTCATTTCTTATTAAACCTGAAGCAAAAATCTTTAACTCCTCAAGATTAATTTTATTTTTTAAATTTGGATCTGGTAAATGACTTAAAATATCTTGAATTTTCGCTTCAATTTCTTCATTTTTTACTTCAATTTTTTCCAATTGACCAATTTCTTTTAGAATCAGAGCCATTTTCACTCTTTTCAGAACTAAAGGCTGAAGCTCGATTCTTAATTCTTCTTCAGTTTTCTTGATTTGCTTTAAATAATCTTCAAACTTTAATTGCATTTCCGATAATTGAATTTTGAGTTCATCTAACATTTTTTCTTGCTCGGCCTGAATTAAGAGATCCGGAATTTCTCCTTTCATTTGGGAAATAATTTCTTCTATTACTCCCAAACGCCATTGTTCTTTTTCTTTAGCCTGTTTTTCTATCTTCAGACTGTTTCGAATATTTTGTTTTAATTCTTCTAAATTTTTAAACTTACCTAAAGATTGAGCGAATTTATCATCTAAAGGAGGAATGATTTTCTCTTTTGTTTCTGGGTTGATCGTTTGCCTGGTTTTTTGCAGCCAGCTTAAGGCCTCTTCGATTTCTTTTTCCTCAATAGAAACTTCTTTTTTATTTCGCTGTTTATTTTTGGCGATTTTTTTATAATCTGGTAATTCTAAGTGAGGCAAAATAGCAACTTCAACTTTAAATTCTGCTAATGACTCAGGAATTAATTTAGTGATATTAATCATCGGTTGGCCAATCGCCTCAATTTTATTGTTTTCAATAATTTGCGGATAAAATTTTTCCAAAGCAAAAACAGCAGTTTTTTCATAAACTTCTATGATTGAAACATGGTTGGCTACTAAACTTAAGGGAGCTTTTCCTTGCCGATAACCAGGAAGGATTAACTTACTTCCTAATTCTTCTAAAGCCTTATTTTTAAAAGGAAGTAGATCTTCGTTATTGAGCTCGATAATGATTTCTATTTTTGATTTTTCCAAAGGCTTGGTTTGAAATTTCATTTTTTAGTTTTGGTTTAATCCATCTTGAAGAGGTTCTTCGTTAGAGGGATTAGTGCTATCTATTGGTTGTTGTTTTTCCTCAGCTTCGGCAATACCTCCTGCTACTGTTTCTTCTGGAGCAATAGCTGAGCGAATATCTATTTTCCAGCCAGTTAATTTAGCAGCTAAGCGAACATTCTGACCATTTTTTCCAATAGCTAAAGAGATTTGTTCAGGGGGAATAAAGACCCTCACCTCTCTTCTTTCCGGGATAACTTCGGTTTCTTTGACTTTAGCTGGCCCTAAAGAGGCAGCCACATATTTAGCTGGTTCCTCATAATAAGGAATGATGTCAATTCTTTCACCATTTAATTCATCAATAATGGTAGCTACTCTTGTTCCTTTCTGGCCAACACAAGAACCCACTGGATCAATATTTTCTTCTTTGGAGCTGACCGCAATTTTCGTTCGATTGCCAGGTTCTCGGCTGATGGATTTTATTTCCACCACTCCTTCAGAAATTTCTGGTACTTCCATTTCAAAAAGTTTAGAGACGAATTTTGGATGAGCCCGAGAAAGAATAATAACTGGACCACGGCCTCTATCTTCTAATCGCAAAACATAGAATTTTTTGCGTTCCCCAATTTTATAATGTTCTCCAGGAATACCTTCATTGGGGAAGAGAACCCCGAAAGTTTTGCCAAGATCAACATAAATGATCCTTTTTTCAATTCTTTGAATGATGCCACTGACTACTTTTTCCTCTTTTTCTTTAAATTCTAAAAGAATATTATCTTTTTCTAACTCATGAAGTTTTTGGAGAATAACTTGTTTCGCTGTTTGGGCAGCAATACGACTAAAATCCTCCTTTACTTCTAAAGGGGAAATTAATTCCTCTCCAACTTTAATTTTAGGATTGATTGCTTTCGCGTCTTCTAAAAGAATATGCTTTTCAGAGTTGAATTTTATTTTTTTATTCTCTGTTTCTTCGTTATCTTCTATTTTTAAATTTTCTTCTTCTTCTGGATTCAGAATTTCTGATTTATCAACCACAATTTTGACCTGCCAAAATTTCGCTTCACCAGTTTGAGGATCGATTTTAGCTCTGACGATTTGAGGTTTTTTCCCGTACTCTTTTTTATAAGCAGCGGCTAAGGCTACTTCTACAGCTTCAAATATTTTTCCCTCTGGTAACCCTCTTTCTTCAGAGATTTGACGAATTAAAGGATTGAGCAATTTTAAATCAATCATTTTAATATATTATTAGATAGGCTTACAAAGAAAGATCGCTCTTGGGCGATCTTTAAAGTAAAGAGATTATAGCATACTTTCTCAATAAAAGTCAAATATGTTAAAATTAATCAAGATTGTAGGGGATGAATAAAACATCAAAAGGGTTTCTGGGAGAAAACTTAGCCATTACTTATCTTCTCCAAAACCAATACGCGATCATCGTCAGAAATTATAGAAAAAAGTGGGGTGAAATTGATATTGTGGCTGATGATAAGAAAACCAAAGAAACAGTTTTCGTTGAAGTAAAAACCATTAGTTTAAAGGAGAACAGTTCTCCCCCAGTTTTGCCAGAAGAAGAATTAACCGAAGAAAAAATCAAAAGACTGAAAAGAGTAATTTTGAGTTTTCTCAGCCAGTATCATTTAGAAGATAAGCCTTGGAGATTTGATTTTATAGCCATAGAAATACAAAATGATGCTTTGAAGCCTGAGATCCGGCATTATAAAGATGTTTATTTAGAGTTTTAATTGATTTGTTTCAAACCAAACATTGTGTGAAACAAAGTGTGAAACAATCTAAAGAAGAAAATAGCCTTGAAATTGCAAAAAATGGCTTAACCATAAGCAAACTCGGTACTGAAATCCGGGTTTGCGTTTTGTTGAGCCAAAAATTGGAAAGTAATTATAAATGAAATGTTTCACGTGAAACATTTCATTATCTTTTACCTTAATATCCGAGGGATTTGAGGATTAATTCGGGTAACAATCTCATAGTTAATAGTATTGGCCCATTGAGCTAAATCATTAGCAGTAATTTGCTGAGTTCGGCTTTTGCCAATTAGAATAGCTTTATCCCCAATTTTTACCTTAGAAACCTTAGTTGCATCAACCATCGATAAATTCATACAAATTCTGCCTCTAATAGGGCATTTTTTATTATTAATAATTACTTGGGCTTTATTGGAAAAACTTCGATCATAACCATCCCAATAACCAACTGGAATAATAGCTAATTTAGTTTTCTTTTTAGTGGTATAAGTACAGCCATAGCCAATTTTAGTTCGAGAAGGTAATTCTTTTATTTGAAGGATGGTTGTATACCAAGAAAGAGCTGGTTTTAATTTAATTTTTTGCTCAATGCCTTTATTATCGTGAAGCCCATATAAACCAATTCCTAATCTAATGCCATTCAAGATCGATTCTCTATAAAGAATAGTGCTGGCAGTGCAGGCAAAGTGTTTTAAGGGAATATGGATATGATGATATTCAAGATCATTGATAAGGTTTTTAAATTTGTTTAATTGATAATAGGTATATTTTGGATTGTCTTCGCTCGAAGCAAAATGGCTCCAAATGCCCTCTAATTCAAGATAAGAATATTTTTTTAATTGCTTAATAAAATTTAAGGCTTGTTGGGGTAAAATACCGGTTCGAGAGGCGCCCGTATCAATTTCCAAGTGTACCTTGACAGATTTATTGATTTGTCTCGCAATATCATTAAGGATTTGAGCTTGTTTTAAGTCGTAAAGAGCAAAAATAACCTTATTTTTAATAGCTTTTTTCAATAAATTTTTATCCAATTCATAGAAACTTAAAACGAAAATTGGTTTTTTAAGGCCAAAATCAATGAGTTTTAATGCTTCTTCTAGGCTAACCACACAAATGCGATCAACTTCTTTATTTTGCTCGCAAATTTTAGCAATTTCTAAAAAGCCGTGGCCATAGGCATTGGATTTGATAACCGGCATTAATAAAACTTTCGGCCCAATTAATTTCCGGAATTGTTTGAGATTATAATTAATAGCTGATTGGTTAATTTCTATCCAGGTTAATGGTTGAGACATATTTTTAGAAGAGTGGACCTGAGGGGAATCGAACCCCTGCCTCGGCAATGCGAATGCCGCGTAATGCCACTTTACTACAGGCCCAGATATTTCTTTTATTATAGAAATTATATAGAAATTTAGAAATTACTTCAATCTCTTGACTTTCATTTATAGGAATGTATAATAGGATATATCAATTCAAATTGATATATTAATTTTATGAAAAAGCAAAAAAAATCATTATCGTTAAAAGAAAAAAGAATTTTAGATTTTTTAAAGATCGTTTCTGATGATGAACGTTTTAAAATTATTTATTTACTTCATCAAAAAACCTACTGTGTTTGTGAACTTAGTAAATTATTAAATCTCCCACAGAATTTAGTTTCTTATCATTTAAAAGTTTTAAAAGATTTTAAAATAATAAGTGTGCAAAAAAAGGGTCGAAAAAATTTTTATCAATTAAATAAAAAACCACTATCAGTATTTTGTCGTGCATTGAATGAAAATTTAATTTAATAAAAATATGATTATTACCATCTTGGGTTCTGGCTGCCCTAATTGTCAGCTCTTAGAGCAAAACGCTAAAAAAGCAGTAGAGGAATTAAGATTAAAAGACTTTAAAGTAGAGCATATCTATGATATAGATAAAATTATTGAAATGGGTATTATGATGACTCCCGCTCTTTCGATTGATGGCGAGATTAAAGTAATGGGCCAAATTCCGCCGGTAGAACAAATTAAAAATTGGCTTAAAGAAAAAATAAATCAAAAATAAGTAAATACTATGAAAAACAAGAGAATTTTGTTTGGTATAATTTTAATTTTTATAATTTTAGGCACGTTAGTTAGTTATGAATGGTACGGTGCTTTTTCGAAAAGCAGATTAATCAAGCAGGGCATTTATCCCAAAGAACCATTTCCGGTTTTACCGGGTACGCCTTGGTATGAAATTCCTTTTTTGACTCTTTTAAGTTATTTAGAAAAAGCTTGGTTTTGTTTAGGCATGGCCTTTTTAATTGCTGGCGCAGTAGAAACTTTTATTCCCAAGGAGTTAATTATTAAACATTTAGGGAAAAGAAGTCCTAAAGCCTATTTAATTGCTGCTTTTGGCGGGCCTTTACTTTCAGTTTGCTCGTGCTCAATTATTCCTTTATTTGCAGCCATTAAAAAACGAGGAGCTGGTATAGGGCCAGCCATTACTTTTCTTTTAGCCACTCCTGCTATTAATCCCGCAGCCATTATTTTAACTTTTAGTTTATTAAATTGGCAGTTTGTATTGGGAAGAATTGCTTTAGCCTTAAGTGCTGCTATCATTACCGGTGTAATATTAGATAAAATATGGGGACAGAAAGAAGTAGCTGAACTTTCTACTTTAAAAATTGAATATCAAGATAGACCATTAAATTTTAAAGAAGATTTAAAAGAGTGGATGATAAATGTTTGGGATTTTATTAAAAAGATTTTTCCTTTGGTTCTTTTAGGTATCTTTATTATTGGTATCGTTAAAATCTTTTTAACTACTGAAGCGATCGGTAAATATTTGGGTCCAGGGTTATGGCAAACTGCTTTAGCTTCTATTTTAGGAGTAGTTATGTACACTCCGACTTTAGTAGAAATTCCTTTTATTAGAGAATTATTAAGTTTAGGTATGGGAACTGGTCCTGCTTTAGCTTTTCTTTTAACTGGTCCAGCCTTAAGTTTACCTTCAATGTTAGGAGTTTCTAAAGTTATTGGTTGGAAAAAAGTTTTAAATTATGCCTTGATTATGTGGATTGTAGGAATTATAGGTGGCTTACTTTTTGCTCATTTTGTGCCTCAAATAAAGCTCATATAATTAATTACTTGACAGAAAATTTGATATGAGTATTATGAATATATATTCAAAAAGGTCGGCAGAAAGATAAAACTAAATAGTAAAAAAGATCAAACTATGCCAAGATTTGATAATACTGGTCCTTGGGGTTTAGGCCCAAGAACTGGTCGGGGTTTAGGCCCTTGTGGCCGAGGCTATGGCTATCGCCGTTTTGCTTCTCCTAGAAATGAAAAAGCTGCTCTCGATGAAGATATAGCAATATTAGAGGAAGAATTAAAAACTTTAAAAGAAGAAAAAGCTGCTTTAGAAGAAGAACTCAAAGACCAGAAATAATAAAAATACCCCCTCTTTTTTAAAAAAAGGGGGTATTTTTGGTATAATTAAATCGGATAAAATTAATAAAAATATGCCTAGACCAAGAATTTGCCGTAGAATTAGATGCCATCCCAATGCTATTTATTTTAAGCCTCAAGGAATACCAATGAGATATTTAAAGGTGATGGAACTTACTTTAGAAGAAGTAGAAGCTTTAAGATTAAAAAATATTTTAGATTTAGAGCAAATAGAGGCCGCTAAAAAAATGGGGATTTCTCAACCCACTTTTCAGAGAACTTTATCTTCTGCTTACAAAAAAATCTCCGAAGCTTTATTAAAAGGAAAAGCCATAAAAATTTCAAATAAAAAAATAATTAAAAAATAGAAATTTTGATTATGATTACTACTCCAAACGAAATGCTTCAAACAGCTCAAGAATTAATTCAAAAAACCGGTCAAAAGCTTGGTTTGACTCAAGATGAAATTGAATATCTAATTCAGCCAGATAGGGTAATTGAAGTAAAAGTGCCGGTAAAAATGGATAATGGTGTAATTAAAACCTTTGTTGGTTATCGGAGCCAGCACAACAATGTTTTAGGTCCTTATAAAGGAGGAATTAGGTTTCATCAAAATGTGTCTCGGGAAGAAGTGATTGCTTTGTCGATACTGATGACTTTAAAATGTGCTGCCAATAATTTACCTTTAGGTGGAGGAAAAGGTGGAGTGTTAGTTAATCCGAAAGAATTATCTGAAGGAGAATTAGAAAGATTATCGCGTTCTTATGCCAAAGCGATTAGCCCTTTTATTGGCGAAGACATTGATGTTCCGGCACCGGATGTTAATACTGACGGGAGGATCATGATATGGATGTTAGATGAATATGAAAGAACAATAGGCAAAAAATCTCCTGCTACTTTTACTGGCAAACCAGTGGAATTTAGGGGCAGTTTAGGAAGAAATGAAGCTACTGGCAGAGGAGGAGTAATTGTAATGGAGAATTTATTAAAACAAATTGAAAAAGATTACCAGGGTATTGCTGTTCAAGGGTTTGGTAATGTGGGTTATTATTTTGCCAAAGTTGCTTCTGAGAAAGGTTATAAAATTGTTGCTCTTTCTGATTCTCAAGGAGGAATTTACAATGAGAATAGTTTAGATCCAGAAGCGGTAATGGCGGTGAAAAAAGACACAGGATCAGTGATTAATTACCTCGAGGGAAAAGTAATTTCTAACGAAGAATTATTAGAACTGCCAGTTGATATTTTAGTACCAGCAGCTTTGGAAAATGTTATTGATAAAGATAATGCTTCTAAAATCCAGGCGAAAGTAATTATTGAAATGGCTAATGGCCCCATTACTGAAGAAGCTTATTCAATTTTAGAAGAAAATCAGATTATTAGCGCTCCTGATATTTTAGCCAATGCTGGCGGAGTAATTGTTTCTTATTTTGAATGGTTACAAAATAAAAACAATGAAAAATGGACTGAAGAACAGGTAAATCAAAAATTAGAAGAACAATTAAGCACGGCTTTTAAAGAGATTTTTGCCATTAGTCAAAAATTAAACACTAATTTAAAAGAAGCAGCTTTTATTTCTGCTTTAGCAAAAATTACCAAGAAATCAATTTAAATATTCAGTCGGGCCGGTCGGATTTGAACCGACGATCTCTTGCTCCCAAAGCAAGCGCGTTAAGCCACTACGCTACGGCCCGGTGGTGCCCCCCTCACTTGGAAAAGATAAATTTATTTCATAAATATAAATAGTTTTTTCTATTAGGGAATAATAAACAGATTATCTTATATAAATCACTCAATAGAAGCTTGGCGATAGCCAATCTTTTCCAAGTGAGGGGGTGCCCCCGGGAGGAATCGAACCTCCATTTCAGGCTTAGAAGACCCGCGCTCTATCCGTTGAGCTACGAGGGCAGTAATAGGCAAAATTATTCTATCATTTTTTTACTTGAAAGAAAAGGCTTAATGGCTTATAATGAAAATTACAAAATGTTATGGCAAAGTCATATCGCATTGTTGGCGGTAAAACTCTTAAAGGCGAGATAACATTAGCTGGAGCTAAAAATGCTGCCACCAAAGTTATCATTGCTTCTCTTTTAGCTGATAGTAAATCAGTTTTGGAAAACATTCCCCAAATTGGTGATGTAGAAGTAACTTTAGGTATTTGTGAATCTTTAGGAGTGAAATATAAGTGGCTCGAGAAAAATATTTTAGAAATTGATCCTACTACCTTGAAAACATATAAAGTACCCTTAGAAGATAGTGGTAAAAATCGTGTTCCCATTTTATTTTTTGGTCCCTTACTTCATAAATTTGGACAGGCAGAAGTACCGACTTTAGGAGGTTGTAAGATTGGCGAACGGCCAGTAAATTTTCACCTCGATGCTTATAAACAATTAGGAGCAGAAATTGAACTTAATGATTGTAATTACGTGGTGAAAAACAAAGGCTTGAAAGGAACAAGTATTCAGTTAGATTACCCTAGCGTAGGGACAACAGAAAATATTCTTTTGGGAGCTAGTTTAGCGACTGGCACAACCGTGATTAAAAATGCAGCGATTGAGCCGGAAATTGAGGATTTAGCCTTGTTTTTACAGGCTATGGGTGCAGTAATTTATCAAGATGTTAATCGAACTTGGATTATTGAAGGAGTAAAAAGTCTGCACGGTGCGCATTTCAAAATTATGAATGATAGAATTGAAGCTGCTTCCTTTGCTTCCTTGGCTATTGCTAATAAAGGGGATATTTTTATTAGAGGCGCAGAGCAAAGATATTTGATTACTTTTTTGAACTGGGTCAAAAAAATCGGAGGCAAGTTCGAAGTTTTAAATAATGGTATTAGATTTTTTGATAGCACGCAATTAAAGGGTGTAGCTCTAGAAACAGATGTTCATCCTGGTTTTATGACTGATTGGCAGCAGCCCTTTACCATTGTTTTGACTCAGGCTGAAGGAGTATCGATTATTCATGAAACAGTTTATGAAAATCGTTTTGGTTATACTGATGCCTTGAATAAAATGGGAGCTAAGATCTATCTTTTTAAAGAATGTCTTGGCAGTAGACCTTGCCGTTTCAGCCATAAAGATTTTTTCCACAGTGCTATTATTGTGGGGCCAACATCTTTAAAAGGAGCAAAAATACAGGTGCCAGATTTACGAGCAGGCTTTTCCTATTTAATCGCTGCTTTAATAGCTAATGGCCAATCAGAATTAACTGGTATTGAAACTATTGAAAGAGGTTATGAAGGATTAAAAGAAAGATTGATTAATTTAGGAGCCCAAATAGAATAATTTTAAATGATGGTGGCTATGGTGTAATGGTTAGCACGGGAATCTGTGGAATTCTCAGCGAGGGTTCGAATCCCTCTAGCCACCCTAAAACAAAAACTGCCCTTCGATAAACTCAGGGCAGTTTTTGTTTAATCTATCTGTCCGCTATCTTTTTATTTGTTTTCGTAAATATTCTAAGTGAAGATCTCTGATTTTATTTTCTATTCTAGCAAAAACTAATTTTCCTTGAGGATTAAATTTAAGATAATACCAAATTAAGAAAGCCAAACCAATACTAATAATTAAGGAAATTATTAGTGAATCTTCAGCGCCAGTTTGAACAGTAGCAGCTCCTAAAACTGAAGAGAAGGTAATAGTGGCATTATCAGAAATAGTATTAATACCTGAAGCAGTTACCTGAGCAGTATTAGTGTAAGTAAAATAGGTGCCTGGATTATTACTAAGAGCTTGGAAAACAACCGTTTTGTAAGTGCCTCTAGTAATAGTACCCAAAGATAAACCAGTACTAGTTATTCCATCAGCTTGAGTAATATTATTTACTTTAGTAGTACCACTCTGATAACTAAAGACTGAAGGTAAATTATCTGTGATAACAACATTTTGAAGATCACTAGAACTTCCAGCAGTCACAGTTAAATAGAATTCAATAATATCGCCTTGGGCTACGCGAATGACTTTAGAATAAACTCTATCACCATTAGAAAGGTTTCTGCCTAATTTAGTAAAGCTTAACGTAGTGGTTGGAGAAGTTACATAAAGAGTCAAACTTTGAGTAACCTGACCTCCATTACCGTAACAAGTTAAAGTATAAGTAGTTTGGCTGTTAGGAGCAGTTGATTCATAGTTAGAGAGAGATTTATTGCCACTCCAACCATTGGAAGCCACGCAATAGTTAGCATTATTTGATGTCCAGCGAAGATAAGTGGAATCTCCTTGGCTTAAAGTATAATCATCAGCCCAAAAAGAAAGAGTAGGAGTATTAGCTGATTGACCATAGACAGTAGCGCTACAAGTAGTACTGCCGCTTCTGCCATAAGAATCAGAGACTGTTAAATAGGCAGTATAAGTTCCGGCATAGCCAAAGGTGGTTTGATAATAAGAATTATTACCAGAAGCATAGTTACTCCAGGAATAAGTATAACTCCCACTACCACCACTGACATTACTATAGAAAGTAACAGTTTGATTTATTTGGCTAGGATTAGGAGAAGTATAACAAGATACAGATAATAGTTGAGTAATTATTGGGCAATTGTCATTAGGATTATTATCTATACAAGAACCCCAGGCTGTACCATAGGCATTACAAGTTTTAGTACCAGTACAACCTTCAGAAGTAGTACAAGGGGTAGTTTGATAAGGAGCACAGGTTTGAGTTATTGGGCAATTGTCATTAGGATTATTATCTATACAAGAACCCCAGGCTGTACCATAGGCATTACAAGTTTTAGTACCAGTACAACCTTCAGAAGTAGTACAAGGGGTAGTTTGATAAGGAGCACAGGTTTGAGGTGCTTGCATTTCAAAAGCTCGGGTATTACTGACACCTAGAGTAGGTCCTAATTGAGGATAAGCCTGATTCGGCGTACCTTTGGCATAGACCCAGATTTTGCAATATTTATAATTAGTACTTGGCACTGTCCAAGTTGTTGACTTAGGCCACATCGGAGAACTAATAAAATGGTCATCATTATCAAGACCTATACTATCGCCACAACCGTATCTAACTATATAATTATTAACATTGGTTCCAGAATTATCTGTCCAACTAATAGTAATAGTTTGTCCTGGAATAAGACGACCATAAGGAACGGGGGTAGTTCGAGCAGTATAGCTAGTATCATTATCAACAAAACCATTAACAGTAATACTATTAATAAAAACAGTACAAGTCCCTGTATTATTTGGAGCTTTATCGGGACAAGCACTATAAGTTGCGTCAGCAATAGTTAAAGCTTGGACTTGTAAGGCATTGATTAAAGAAAAACCGACCATTAAGGTCATGGCCAGAAAGCTTAATTTAAGGACTTTTTGCATATTGTTTCTCATATTTTTATAGGTTTATGATTCAAATTTTCACCCTGCTACAATTATATCACAATTAAAATTATTTGTCAAATGGGAAGGGTATTGATTTTGCCTTATCCTACCATATAATTCCTCTCTTGTCAAATCTAAAAAAATATGGTATAATTAAGCATAATTAGAAAGAGTTAAAAAGAATAGAAATTAATAGAAATTTATTGTAATATAGAATAAATATGAAAATTGGATCAAAAATCAAAAATTTCTTCTGGCCAAATAAAACGAATAAGTTTCAACCTTATATTTTAAATGATAAGGTAATTACTCTTTGTATTCTTTTGTTTCTTTTATCAAAAGTTCTGTTTAGTTTTCAATTAATTTTGATTCAACAATCAGCTCTTTCTGCTGATCTGAATGCTCAAAAAATTATTGCTTTAACCAATGATATCAGACAGCAATACGGACTTTCTCTTTTAAAAGAAAATCCTTTATTGGATGCAGCTGCTAAGCAAAAAGCTGAAGATATGTTTCAAAATAATTATTTTAGCCATTTTAGTCCCACCGGTGTTTCTCCTTGGTATTGGATCAGTAAGTCTGGTTATAATTATCATTATGCTGGGGAAAATTTAGCCATGAATTTTATTGATAGTGAAGAGGTAGTTAGAGCTTGGCTTAATTCTCCAGGCCATCGAGAAAATCTTTTAAATAAAAATTACCAGGATATAGGGATTGCAGTTTTGCCAGCTGATTTTTCTAAACCAGGAATTAACCAGCCAATCGTTGTTCAGTTATTTGGGAGTCCTCAAACTGAGAAAGTTGAACCAACAACAGAAACTACCAAACCAGCTTTAGCTAAAGCTACTCCTAGTACTACTCTTCCACCTAGCCCTAAAAAAGAAGTTTTAGGAGAAGAGAAAAAAGAAGTTCCTTCTACGGTAACGACGATTATTACTACGACTACAGAAACACCGACTACCATTCCAGTTACCACTAATCCTCCTTCAATTGTCAGTAACCTTCAAACAGATACCAGAACTCAAATTGATGTTTTTAATAAGATTATTGCTTTTGGTTTAATTATCTTAGGCTCGATAGTGATTTTAGGTATTATTTTAAATCAAAGAGCTATTCCTTTTGGATTTTCAGAAATAGTTTTAAGAGGTGGAATATTAGTTTTTATCGGGGCTGCTTTTCTTGTTTTCCACTTAGAAAGATTCATCGGGCAATTAGTGATTTCGTAAGTTTTTTTGTATGCTTTCAACTAAAACTTTTAAGCGTGATTTAAAACTTTTTAGTCGAATATTTGCGATAATTTTTATTATCGTTTTTTTTATTTTTAATGGCACGGCTTTTGGTTCTATAGTTTCTTATAAAATTAGTCGTTTAATAGTTGTTCTTAAAAAAGAAATGACAAGGCCGCCTACCTTGTTTGATTTAACAACAGCAACTTCTTTAATCAGGGATCAGAAAATAATTACCTTGCCAGCAGTGCCTCTCGAGGCTCAAACTGCTAATATTTTGGAATTACCTGAATTTGACATTAAGGCTCCGATTTGGAAAATAGATACCCCTGACTTGAAATTGATTTACAAAAAATTAAAACAAGGAGTTGTCCTTTATCCTGGCTCAGCCCTTCCTGGTCAGGGATACGCTATTATTATTGGCCATTCCTCTCAATATCCTTGGCAGTCAGGTAAATACAAATCAGTTTTTTCTCTCTTATCAGAATTACAAAAAGGTGATAGAATTTATGTTTATTGGGAGCAAAAGCCTTTAGTTTTTGAGGTTCAAGAGAAAAAAATATTTTTACCTTGGCCAAAAGGTAATGAGATTACAGAAACAATTTTCCCACCTGAAAATAAACCAATTTTGATTTTGCAGAGCTGTTGGCCAGTGGGCGTAGCCTACAAAAGAGTGGCAGTGAAGACAGTTTTAATTAGTAATTAAAAGGTGCGGGATAAAAAACCTTGAGATTATCAAGGTTTTTTGTTATATTAAAATAAGTAAAAGAAGTTTTTGGCGCCATCGTCTAACCTGGTCAGGACACGGGGCCTTCAATCCCGTAATATGGGTTCAAATCCCATTGGCGCCACCATTTATTATGGTTATCTTAGGGGTTGAAACATCATGCGATGAAACTTCAATTGCTCTTTTAAAGGCCGAAAAAATTAAGGCCAGTTTTTTAATCGAGCCAGTAGAGAGTACCGTAGCTAGCCAAATAAAAATTCATGCTCCTTATGGTGGCGTTGTGCCAATGCTTGCTTCCCGCGAACATGCTAAAAATTTAGACATTGTTTTCAAAAAAGTAATTCTTGAGGCTTTTAGATCTCCAAAAAATCTCGAATCAAAGATAGATTTGATTGCTGTGACTCAAGGCCCGGGTTTAATTCCCGCTCTTTTAGTGGGTGTTAATTTTGCTAAAACCTTAGCTTGGGCTTGGAAGAAACCGATTATAGGAGTGAATCATTTAGAAGGGCACCTTCTCAGTTTTTTGCTGGAGCAAAAAACTGAGAATTTCCAAAAAATATTCCCAGCAATCTGTCTTTTAGTTTCTGGTGGGCATACCCAATTAATTTATGTTAAAAAGATCGGTCAATATAAAATTCTTGGCGAGACCAGGGATGATGCTGCTGGCGAATGTTTTGACAAAGGGGCGAGAATTTTAGGTCTTGGTTATCCTGGAGGCCCAGCCATTGCCGCTGAAGCAGAGAAATACAGAATACAGAATACAAAATACAAAATACAAAGATTGCCTCGTCCAATGATTGATTCAAAAAATTATGATTTTTCTTTCTCCGGCTTAAAAACCGCTCTCTTATATTTTTGGCAGAAGTTGAATCGAGAAGAAAAGAAAAAATTACTACTAGCTTTAGCGTTTGAATTGCAGGAAGCTATTACTGATGTTTTAGTAGAAAAAACTTTAAGAACGGCCAAAAGTTATTCAGTCAAATCAATTATTTTAGGTGGAGGAGTAACAGCGAATCAAAGATTAAGAGAAAAATTTCAAGAGAAATTAAAAAAACAAAATAAGCCTTTTAATTTTTATCTTCCCCTGTTAAAATATACCACAGATAATGCTATGATGATTGCCTTAGCTGGATTTTTTAATTATTCATCGTTAGGGCTAAAACAATCGCAAAATTTAAAATGGAATAAAATAGAAGCTGAAGCTAATTTAAGATTATGAAAAAAGTTTACGATCACCAAAAAACTGAGAAACAAATTTACCGCCTGTGGGAAAAATCTGGTTATTTTAATCCTGATAAATTGCCTTGGAAAAAAGGCAAACCTTTTACCATTATTATGCCGCCACCTAATGCTAATGACCCACTCCATATCGGCCATGCAGTTTTTGTTACTTTAGAAGATTTAATGATTCGTTATGAACGGATGAAAGGCAAAAAAGTTCTTTGGCTGCCAGGTACTGATCATGCTGGTTTCGAGACTCAGGTGGTTTTCGAAAAAAAATTAGCTCAAGAAGGGAAAAGTCGTTTTTCCATGAGCCACGAAGAATTTTTTAAATTGGTTTGGGATTACACCCAGAAAAATAAAAAAATTGTTAAGCAGCAATTAAAAACCTTAGGTGCCTCTTGTGATTGGTCAAGAGAAAAATTTACCTTAGATAAAGATATTATTAAAGTAGTCTATCAAACTTTTGAAAAACTTTGGCAGGATGGCTTACTTTATCGAGGTCAAAGAATTGTGAATTATTGTCCCAAACATCAGACAGCTTTTTCTGACTTAGAGGTGAAATATCAAGAAGAAAAATCTAAGCTTTATTATATCCGTTACGATTTTGTTAAAGATAAAACTAGATCTATTACTGTAGCTACTACCCGGCCAGAGACTATCCCTGGAGATATTGCCATTGCTGTTAACCCTAAAGATAAAAGGTATAAGAATATTATTAATGAATTTGTTATTGAGCCTATTACTCGAAGAAAGATTCCCATTATTAGTGATGAAAGAGTGAAGATAGATTTTGGCACCGGGGCTTTAAAAATCACTCCTGCTCATGATGCTTTAGATTTTGAAATTGGAAAAGACCATCATTTTGAGATAAGGCAAACTTTAAATTTTGATGGTAAATTTAATGATTTAGCAGGGCCTTTAAAGGGCTTAAATGTAGTCGAGGCTCGGGAAAAGGCTCTCCATCTTTTAAAAGATAATCACCATTTAGAGAAAGAAGAAAATTATGCTCATGAAGTCGGTCATTGCTATAAATGCAGAACTACTATTGAGCCTATGATAATGGAACAGTGGTTTGTGAAAATGATTCAACCCTTTGGTAAAGCTAATAAATCTTTAAGGGATTTAGCCATTGAAACAGTAAAAAAAGGGCAAATCAAAATTATCCCTAAAAGATTTGAAAAAGTATTTTTCCATTGGATGAATAATTTAAAAGATTGGAATATTTCTCGGCAAATTGCTTGGGGAATTCGTTTACCAGTTTGGTATTGTCAAGATCAAGCTAATGCTACTTGCCAATCTCATCAAGGAATTATTATCTCTTTAAAAGGTAAACCTCCAAAGTGTCCCTATTGCGGCAGTAAGAATTTAGTTCAAGATAAAGATGTATTAGATACTTGGTTTTCTTCTGGTCAATGGCCCTTTGCTACTTTAATAGCTAATAAAAAAAAGGATTTTAAGAAATTTTATCCCACTGAGGTGATGGAAACTGGTTGGGATATTTTATTCTTTTGGGTAGCCAGAATGATGATGTTAGGAGTTTATTGGACTGGAGAAGTGCCTTTTAGAACTGTTTATCTTCATGGTTTAGTGAGAGATAAAGATAGGCAAAAAATGTCCAAATCTAAAGGCAATACCATTGATCCTTTAGCAGTGACTGAACTCTATGGCACTGATGCTTTAAGGATGGCTTTGATTATTGGCAATACAGCAGGTAATGATATTATTATTTCCGAAGAGAAAATTAGAGGTTATCGAAATTTTGCTAATAAAATTTGGAATGTGAGTCGCTTTATTTTAATGAATTTACAAGGATTTGATGGTAAAAAACCTACCTTAAAACCCCATGATAAAAAAATTCTCAAGGATTTTAAAAAAACAGGAAAGAAAATAACTCATTATTTAGATCATTATCGCTTTTCTTTGGCTGGAGAAACTTTATATCATTATTTTTGGCATACTTTTGCTGATAAAATTATAGAAGAAACGAAGACAAGGATTAAAGAAGGAAAAGAGAAAAAAGCTGCTCAATATATTCTCTTGAAGATTTTAATGGATTCTCTAAAAATGCTCCATCCTTTTATGCCTTTTGTGACCGAAGCTATCTGGCAAAAATTGCCAAAACAAAACAAAAAAGAAAAAATTTTAATGATTGCGAAATGGCCTTAATTTTTTTCATCTCTAGTTTTTTGGGTATTCTACCCATTGTTTTATGGCTGGTATTTTTTCTTTGGCAGGATATTCTTAAACCAGAACCCTTGAAATGGTTAATGATTCTTTTTGGCCTAGGTATTTTGATTACTCCTCTGGTTTGGTATGGAGAAGGTTTCTATTTGAAATTGTTAAGAATTGATATGAATATTTCTCTCTCTTTTTTAAATATTATTTTTGTCTATGGAGGGATTGCCATCGTAGAAGAACTAGCCAAATTTTTCAGCGCCTATTGTATTTTAAAAAGAAACAAATATTTTGATGAAGCCATTGATGCCATGATTTATTTAATTGTTTTAGCTCTGGGTTTTGGTTTAGTAGAGAACATCTTGGCAGCCAGTCAGGAAATAGTAAATGGAAGCCTACTTTTACCAGTTTTCCAGACCATGAGTTTAAGATTTGTCGGTGCTAATTTGCTCCACGCCCTTTCTAGCGGCGTTATTGGTTTTTTCTGGGCTTTATCTTTTTTAAAGAAGAAAAAATCTTATCTTTATTGGGGATTAGTTTTAGGCATAGCGTTGCATTTCTTCTTTAATATTGTTATTATTAAATTTGGCGGGACAGCAGTATTTTTAGTCAGTTTAGGATTATTTTTTGTGACCGTTGGTCTTCTTTGGGCTTTTGACTTATTAAAGAAAATTAAAAAACCAATAAAATTTATTTAATTTATGGCAGAAAAACAAAAATCTTTAAACATTAATAACAGTAGTAATAAAAATAAACCAGCTTGGCCAGCTTCTAGCGAAGAAGGAGAATTAGCCATTGATTTATATGAGATTCCAGAGAGTTTAGTTCTCCAGGCAGTCATTGGCGGAATGAAAGCCAATGATTTAGATATTGCTATTACCAATGATATGATTACTATCCGAGGAGAAAGAAAAAGAGAAGAAAGCGGGACAATTGATAAAGTTTATTATGAAGAATGTTTTTGGGGAGTCTTTTCCCGCTCCATTATTTTGCCTCAGGAAATTAATGCTGATAAAGCTAAGGCTACTATTAAAAACGGTCTACTCACTATTATTCTTCCAAAATTAGAAAAAACAAAAAAGAAGGTTTTAGAGATAGAAGAAGAATGAAACTAAAGGGCGGGTGGCGAAATTGGCAGACGCGCAAGGTTTAGGACCTTGTCCGCCTTAGGCGGATGTGGGTTCGAATCCCACCTCGCCCACTGCCTTAAACGAGGTTCATTTATTAAAATTAAAAAACTCCCATAAAGGGAGTTTTTTAATTGTTCTTTTTTTAAATTAGTTTAAAAGAACCTACATGTACCTCCTACATTTAAGAAAGTGCAAAGCATAAAAACTAAACCTTTAGCTAAAAGAGCAATGGCTACACCAATCAAGGCATAAATAAGGGTATTTAAAGCAATTTTCATTTTATCTGCATTACCACCAGATGTGACATAATTAAACCCAGCTGCAACAAGCATAATAGCAGCAATAACAATAACAATTCCGAAAAACCAATTCAAAGCTCGAGTTAAAACACTATCCGGACTCCAAAGATCAATTTCAACAGTTGGTGCCTCAGGTGCTCCATATTGAGCAAAAGAGACCAAAGCTAAAGAGAATAAGGTTAAAATTGAGATAGCGAGAATTCTTTTTTTCATAATAATAAGTTAAATTTAATTCATCGACCTTTTTATTGATTTTTGACTCAATTCATTATACAAATTCCAGCTGCCTAAAGTCAAATTTTTTGCATTTCTATACAAGAACCTCTGCTTTTCCGCCCCCGCCCCCGCCTCCACATCGCGGATCGTTTTCAAAAGATTTATTATCCCAGTGGCAACTATCCTCCAGAGGTGCATTGGGATCAAAAACATATCCTCCTAAAGGAATTTGGCTAAAGTCTATGTTTAAAGAATTGCTATCAGAAGTTTCATTGAAAGGCTCGTTGAAAGATTCAGAAGTAGAATTATTACCTTGCAAAAATTCTTGAATTAAAAGAGGAAGGCCCTTAGCCAGTAAGGCAATCGCCACTCCAATTAAAGCAAAAATTAAAGTTTTAGTAGCTGTTTTTATTTTCTCCTCATTACCGCCAGCAGTGACATAATTAAAACCAGCGTAGACTAACATAATAGCGGCAATTACTATGGCAATACCAAAAAACCAATTTAAAGCTCGATCTAAAATTTCCCAAATGTCAACATTAATTTCAGGAATGTCAGGTTCCTGAGCTTGGGCGAGACTTATAGCAACAATAAGTAAACTGGAGATTATTAAAAATGGAAGGTATTTTTTCATTGAATTATTAATTAAATTTATTTTGCAGTACATTTACCTTCGCAACATATTAAACCATTATCGCAAGGACCAAGGATTTGTCCGGAGCATACTTCAGACGTACTGCAACAGTTTCCACCGCTATCAGCACACGTCTCAGAATTATCAGTATTACTATTGCCAGCCAAAAATTGTTTGATTAAAGCTGGCACTCCCTTAGCAATTAAAACGAGAGCAAAACCTATTAAAGCCCAAATCAAAACTTTTTGAGCAGTTTTAACTTTTTCTTCATTACCAGCAGCAGTAATATATAAAAAACCAGCATAAACAATGATAATAGGTGTAATGACAATGGCCAAGCCTATTAAGAAATTAGTAATTTTTTCGATTAAAGTATAAATATCAGAAATTTCACCTAGAGGATTTTCAATAACGAAAGCAAAGACATTAGCCCCTAAAAAGCCTATTAAAAAAATAGCGATTAAAGATGAAAGAAATATTTTTTGTTTCATAGATTTTTTATATTGAACGTTTTATAATAAAAAATTAATTATTAATTACAATCAGAGTCACTATCGCAGTCATGCGGGCAAGGAGGACAAAGATGGTTATTACCTACGGCACAGTAAGTTGTCCATTGTTGGGTGTCACAGTTCTTAACTGTTCTACAAACAGTGTAATTCGCGCAATAAACCATTAGTCCTCCGTCTGCACATGGGCCTCCAGGATTTGGTGGTTCTGGATTTTTAGGTTCTGCAACTATTTTTGATTCATCAGCAGGAATACAACAAATAGTGCCAGGTGGACAATGAGTTATATTGGGATCTGTTAAAACTACTGTGGCTGGATTACAATTAGGATTCCATCCCGATCCCTCTACACAAGCATATCCTGCCATATCTCCGCACCAGTTTTGAATAGCACTTCCGCCATTTCCACCGCCATTTCCTCCTCCATCGCCACCTCCATTTCCATTATCTCCATCATTATCAGTCTTGCTTTCAGGATAAGTGCATTCTAAATGCCACCAATCACTAGTATAATCATCACCCCCAATTTGAGCCATTAACCAAAATACAGTATTAACAATTAAATAAGAGCACAAAATAATAGCTAAACCAATTAGGGCAGTTGATAAACTTTTCTGTGCTGCTCTGATATTAACTTCATTACCACCAGAAAAAATCAAACGAAAACCAGCAATAATGGCAAAGATAACCACAATTGTAAAAGCAAGAGTTAAGGCATAATGTAATACATTCTCAGCTAAAACTAATAAATCACAGGCAGTGCAGGGTGAAGATTCATTTCTGGGGGTAGAAAGATCATCTTCACTTCTACCACAAGGCACTAAACCAGCAGCTTCGGTTATTTCGAGCGGAGCGAGAAAAAAGGTTCCCGAGCGATAGCGAGGGGTTCTTATTAACGGAAGAAAGAGAACAAATAAAAACAAGATTAAAATTAATTTTTTCATTGATTTTTTAATTGTTTTTGCCACTCTAATTCAATTCCAGAAGCAGCACTAGACACTGCTTGTTCAGGTGAGATATTGCCCAGAATGACATCATTGATCATTTTGCTAAAAAGAGAGTTTATTTGTTGGAAATCAAACTGATACCAATTTCTGCTGGTTAAAATTTGACTGGCAAAAATGCCTGCTTGGCTGTCTTTCATAGCAGAAGAGATTAAATCTAATCTGGCTGGAGGATTCTTAGTTTGAGCAAAATAATACTGGGAGACACCTTGGCTACTAAGATATTTTAAAAATTGCCAAGCTGCTTGCTGGGTCTTAGAGCGGTTTGAAACAACAACATTCATTGTTCTGCCATAATTAATTTGATTCCCAATATTTTCAAACCCGAAAAAAGGAAAGGGAGTAATACCATATCTCAAATCAGGAGCTTCTTTTTTAATTACTTGTTGAGCTAGATTATAGCTAATGATCATGGCTGTTTTTCCTTGGGAAAAAGCATAAATAACATTAGGGAAATTATTACCCCAGGTATAATATTTTGATTTCGGGTTAGCGAATTGACTATATTCTTTTAAGGCCTCAACTCCAGGAATAAGTCTCGTGTCATTCTGCGTGATTGAATCATCAAAAGTAATCTTGGCATTCTGTTTATCAACCATGGAAGAACTTAATTTCATCATTAGCTCAACAAGAATATCAGCGCTCCAATTGATATTATCGCTGCTGCCTAAAGCAATAGCAGCTCTGGTGATTTGACCCTGAGGATTAGTTTTCCTTAATTTGGGTATTAATTCTAAAATATCGTACCAGTCTTGAGGAGGAAGAGGAATTTTATAATAATCAAAAATATCCTTGTTATAATAGAGGGCTAAAGTATCAATAGATAAAGGTATTCCTAAAAGAGAGTTATTACTGACTAAATCATCCTGAACAATTTGTGGATAAGTTTCGTTAAGAAGACGCAAATTAAAATCTTTATCTTTATTCAAATCTAAAACGCTAATTTTATCTTGAAATATCGGTAACCAATTGCCGGGTAGAATAAAAATGTCCGGAGCTTTATTGCTGGCAAAACTTTTGATTAAATCATCGTAATAAGAAGCAGTTTCTTTTTGGGTATAATGAATACTAATATTTTTATGTTGTTGACTAAAAGAATTAATAAGCGAATTAATAACAGCTGGTGAATCATATATTCCCCACATTTCTAAAGTTGCCAACTTAGTGCTTGGTCTTCTCCAAACAACACTGAGAATAATAAAACCAATAATAATGCCGATAATGACGAAAAGAATTGTTTTTTGGCGCGAAGTCATATTTTTTTATTATGTTTTTTAGATACATCGGCGGAGCCGATACTTTTCATAAAAAATTTGCCCTGATACTGAGCACTCATTTGAGTGCTCAGTCAAATTTATTCATTAATTTTGTTAAAAAGCCATAGTGAGTAATACTTAAGGAAAGCTCTCTTTCTATTTGAAAACCAAATTTTTCTAATAATTCTAAAGCTTCTTGTTTGGCAATAGGGAAAAGAAAATTTTTATTAGGTAGTTTCTCCGGTTCCCATTCAATTAAAACTAAAAATCCTTCTGATTTTAAAATTCGTTTTGCTTCCTCAATGATAATTTCTTTTTTCTCTACTTCAAAAAGAATATTAGCAATAAAAACTAAATCACAGGAATTATCATTTAGACCACTACCTTTTGGCACTTCTAAATTAGCCCAGCGGGTCTCGATGAGAGAATTCAAACCCTCTAATTTAGAACGAAAAGCTAAAGCCTCAAGCGAGGGTTTCCAGATATCTAAAGCAATCACCCGACCAGCAGGCCTTAATCTTTTAGCCATCTCTAAAGTAAAATACCCATTGCCACAACCAAAATCAGCCACTGTCATTCCTTCTTTCAGGGGCAAAAGATTTATCGCCTCAGCAGGATTAAGAAAAGATGCCATAATGATATTATATCAAATTAAAGAAACACCAGCTATTTTATCTCCTTTTTCTAATTTCATAATTCTTACTCCTTGGGTAGCCCGTTTTAAAATTGGAATACTATTTAAATTAGATTTAATGATTTGGGCTTTTTGAGAAATAGCAATTAAAGTTTCTTGATTTTGGACTAAAGAAGTTTTGACTAAAACACCGGTTTTCGGAGTTGTTTTAGCAGTTTTAATACCTGAGCCTCCTCTTTTTTGTTTTCGATACTCATTTAACTTAGTTCTTTTACCAAAACCGTTTTCGCTGATGACCAAAGTTTGAGGGTTAGCTTTGATTACTTCTGGAGCAATAGTAATTAGGTTTATTAATTTATCATTTTCAGCTAATTTTAATCCTCTGACACCGCTAGTTGTTCTAGCCAAGGCTCGCATTTCCTTTTCCGAAAAACGAATGGCTTGGCCATTTTTGGAAATTAAAATAATATCATCATCGCCTGTAGTAAAGGCTGCATCAACAAGACTATCATTACTCATTAGCTTAATGGTAACAATACCTCCCTTTCTCATGTTCTCGTATTCTTTGAGAAGGGTTTTTTTAATCATACCTTTTTCGGTCACAAGAACAAGATAACGATAATTAGTCTCTTTTAAATTTAAAGGTAGATTTAAAAGAACTATTACTTGTTCTCCTTGCCGCAAATTAAGGTAATTTTGAATCAATTTTCCCCGACCAGTTCTAGAACCTTCAATAATTTCAAAAGCCGGGAGTTGGAAAAGGTAACCTTTGTTGGTAAAAAGAAGAATTTTGTCACGATTATTGGCCGCTAAAAGATGGCTGATAGCATCTTCTTCGTTTTTGGTTTCATAGCCAATCACTCCTTTACCTCCTCTTTTTTGAGTTTTTAAAGCTAGAGGCTCCATTTTCTTGATATAGCCAGTCTGGGATAAGGTAATCAGAATTTCTTTGGAAGGAATTAATTCTTCTTCTTTAATTTCTCCAGGGAGAAAAGGTTCGATTTGAGTTTTCCTTCCGTCATCATATTTTTCTTTTGAGACGTTTAGTTCATCTTTAATGATTTTAAGAATTCTTTTCGGCTCTTTAAGAATAATGATGTATTCTTCTTCTAATTTTAGTTTTTCTTTCAATTCATCTTCAATCTTTTGTTTTTCTAATTTAGCTAAGTTAGAGAGTTTCATCTCTAAAATTGCATTAGCCTGAATTTCTGAAAAACGATATTTAGCCATTAATTTCTTTTGAGCATCATCTCGATTGAGAGAAGCTTTGATTAATTTAATAATCTCATCAATGTGATTTAAGGCTTTTGATAAACCTTCTAAAATATGGATTCTTTCTTTTGTTTTCTTGAGGAGAAACTCAATTCGTCTTTTAATAACATCTTTGCGATGGTTAATGTATTCTTCCAGGATATTTTTCAAAGAAAGAACTTTTGGTTGCAAACCATTTTCTACTAAAGCCAACATATTCACATGAAAGGATTTTTCCATTTCTGTATATTTAAAGAGCTGGTTTAAAATTCTCTTAGGCAGGGCATTATTATGAAGATCAATGGCTATTTGTAATCCTTCTTTATCCGATTCATCTCTTAAATCTTTAATACCTTCGATTTTCTTTTCTTCTACTAATTGAGCGACCTTGGCTATTAAATCTGCTTTATTAACCTGATAGGGAATTTCTGTAACCAAGATTTTTTTATTTTGAGCGGAGTGAGAAACAAGGTTCTGCTGAGCGGAGCGAGGCAGGTTCTTATGTTTATCATCATCAATAATTTCTGTTTTTGCTCGACAAACAATTGTTCCTTTGCCAGTGGCATAAGTTTCGAGGATATTTTCTTTGCCATAGATAATGCCGCCAGTAGGGAAATCCGGGCCTTTAACATAAGTCATCAATTCTTCAATGGAAGCTCCTGGCCTATCAATTAAATAGATAATGGCCTCAACTATTTCTTTGAGATTATGAGGAGGAATATTGGTGGCCATGCCGACAGCAATGCCCATAGCTCCGTTTAAAATTAATTGCGGCAATTTAGCTGGTAAATATTTTGGCTCTTTTCTGGTAGCATCATAATTGGGCATAAAATCAACGGTTTCTTTGTCTAAATCCTCGAGCATTTCACCGGCTAAGCTGGTGAGTTTGCATTCAGTGTATCTCATAGCGCCTGGCGGATCACCATCAATAGAGCCAAAATTACCTTGGCCTTGAACCAAAGGATACCTCAAAGAAAAATCTTGAGCCATTCTTACTAAAGCGTCATAAACAGCAATATCGCCATGAGGATGAAATTTACCTAAGGTTTCTCCCACAACTGTAGCTGATTTTCTGGTTTTAGCTGAGGCAGTTAAACCTAATTCATTCATGGCAAAAAGAATTCGTCTTTGAACAGGCTTAAGGCCATCTCGAGCATCAGGTAGAGCTCGGGAAATAATTACTGACATAGCATAATCCAAATAAGACTCTCGCAGTTCTTCAGTAATTTCTCGAGGTTGGATATTTTTAGCTTTTTCCTGCCTATCCTTCATGATTACAAATTAGATTTTAAGACGATTAATTTTGTTTCTTGAGGTAATTGAGTTCTGCGAATGGCTAATTTATCTAATTCTTCTGATTTTTTTCCGAAAGCTTTAAGGAATTTTTCTAAAGCATCAAGTTTAATTTTTGAACCTTTCAATTGATAATGCATAGGAATAACGATTTTGGGCTCAATTTGATTGATAATAGCTACTGCTTCTTCAGCGTCAATAGTATAAATTCCTCCCACAGGAATAAAAAGAATATCAATTTCTGAGAGTTTTTCCAACGTTTCTTCTTTGAGGATTTTTTCTCCCAAATCGCCTAAATGGCATAAAGTTAAATCTTCAGTTTCAATTTTATAGATCGTATTATATCCTCGATCTCGGCCCAGGCGATTATCGTGATAACTTAAAATTCCTTCTATAAATATTCCTTCTTTTTCGATTTCGCCAGGCCCTTCTAAAACAAAAGGTTCACCTAAAATAGCAGCTTCATTATTATGGTCTTCGTGATGATGAGAAATTAGTAAAATATCTGCCTTGAAACGAGGAGGTTTAAAACCAAGGGATTCTTCCGAATATGGGTCAAGAGCAATAATTTTGTTTTTCGTTTCGATTTTAAAATAAGATTGTCCAAACCACTGAATAATCATCTTAATGGATAAAAATATTTTAACACAATTAAGTTAATCTTTTAAATAATTGGAGACTCAAAATAGTGATAACAATAGTAAATAAAATAAAGATTAAAAGAGAAGAAATAAAACTATTGGTCGTTAATTGACTGATAGTTGATGTTGGTAAAGTATGAGAAAGGATGACCCAGCGTAAACTGTTAATTCCATAAGTAAGGGGATTATATTTAGAAAGACTCACCATCCAGTGAGGAGAATTATTAATAGGGAAAAAGGCTCCTGAAAGGAAAACCATAGGTGTAATAATCAGTTGAAGAATAATGGTAAAACTTTCTGTTCTTTTAATTCTAGCGGTCAAGAAAATTCCCAAAGCAGCCATACCATAAGCGATGAGAAAAATAATAGCTAATCCTCCGAAGAAAATTTTTAAAGAAAAATTAATGCCCAAATACGGAGTAGCAAGTAAAAGAAGAGCTCCTTCAATGAGGGCCGTCGAAGCAGCTCCTAAGATTTTACCTAAAGCGATGTAAGATCGAGGCACAGGAGAAACCAAGATTTCTTTCAGAAAACCAAATTCTCTATCCCAAACAATAGACATAGTAGAAGAAAGAGCCATAGTGGTAACGCTTAAGGCAAGAATACCGGGAAAGAAAAATTCCGCAAAATCATAAGGCAAAGAAACAAGAGGAAAAATAGTTTTGAGTCCTGTACCAAAAAAAACTAAAAACAACAAAGGTAAAAAAATTGAAGTAAAGAATTTAAGAGAATTTCTTAAATAAATAAGAATTTCTCTATACCAAAGAATATAGATTCCAGAAAGTTTATTCATTTTTAGTATTTTTGTTATTCTTTTCTTTTTTAGGCGTAGTGAAAAAGGAGAACAAGGTTGATAAATCAAAAGAAGGGGTTTCTTCCTCTAATTTTCCATTATTATTTTCTCTGATTTGTCTTCCAGTTAACTCCAGAAAAATATCTTCTAAAGTCGGTCTTCTCAATTCTAGGGAAATTATTTTTGAGGGTAAAGATTTGACTAAAATAGGTAAAAATTCATCGCCTTTGTCAACTTCGATTTTTATTTCTTTACCTAATCTTTTTATTGAATATTCAGGGAATCTTTGTTTGAATTCTGTTTCTGCTTTTTCATTATCTTCAGTTTTCATAGTAATAATGTCACCGCCGATCATTTGTTTGAGATTTTCCGGGGTATCTAAAGCAATAATTTTACCATGATCAATAATGGCTACTCTGTCACAACTTTCAGCTTCATTTAAATACTGGGTAGTCAAGAAAATGGTAATGTCTTTCTTTTTTCTCATAGTAAAAATATAATCCCAGACCTTTTTTCTGGTTTGAGGATCTAAACCAATAGTAGGTTCATCTAAGA
>Ga0315294_10000118_pt1 | contig 81667 bp, 68 predicted proteins | sample YL17G13_40_MG_FD_203626 | JGI IMG/M metagenome (GOLD analysis project Ga0315294, IMG submission 203626) | Sediment microbial communities from Yellowstone Lake, YNP, Wyoming, USA - YL17G13_40 | ecosystem: Environmental > Aquatic > Freshwater > Lake > Sediment | place: USA: Wyoming | collected... | reverse complement strand
ACCACAGTCGGTTGCCGCCGGACTGGCGAGGGCATCTGCGGCACACCCTTCAAATCCATTGTTGTGGATGGCGCTCTTTTGGCAAACGACCTGGCAGTAGATTTCTTTATCTTTGAAGGCAGCGGTATATCCATACCGCCGGTAAAATGTGACCGCACCATTCTAATCATCCCGGCAAACCTCCCGCCCGAAGAGTTGGTAAGTTATCGGGGAAGGTATCATCTTCTAAAGGCTGATATGGTCTGTATCACACATTGCTACGATGTGAGCAAGAGTGCCTTGAGCAGATTAACTCAGACGGTCCGCAGTGTTAAAAATAATGCAGCTATCATAAAAATTGTTATGGAGCCACATCCCCTTGGCGATGTAACCGGCAAGGACATTTTTCTCGCTTCCAACGCTCCAGAGAAGGCGCTCGCTAGATATAAAAACATATTGCAAAGCTCATATAAATGTAGAGTCGTGGCATCTTCCTCGAATCTTGCTTACCGTGAGCCATTGGCTCTGGACATTCAAAATGCCCTGAACTCGGCAGACCAGCCACAGGTCTTACTTACCGAGCTGAAATCCTTCGCTGTTGACATCGCCACTCGCCTCTTTCTCTCCAGTGGTTTAGATGTAGTCTATTTGGACAATCAACCCCGGCAGATGGGAAAAGCGGACAGACTCCCCCATAAACTCCTAACCATAGCTCAATCCGCTATCTCTTCATTTCAGGAAAGACGCCGTGTCGGTTAGGATTTTGGGGGAATGCGGTAGGCAAAAGACCTTTCCCGCCTTCAGCGCCGATTACTCTGCTTTATATGGGGTTTGGGGCACACCACCGATTCGGCTTGCAACCAAATGCTTGAACTTATTTAGCTTGACAGTATCAACTCTTAATCCTAAAATCCAAGATATTCGTCTCCTTCAATATTTCTCTGGAAAATTAATCCCCTGAATAATTCTCATAAACCTTTGTCAACCCATTGCGGAGGTAAGAAATGCCAGGTATCATAGAGAGAATAAAGACCATTCTCCGGGCAAACATCAACGACATGATTAGCAAGGCGGAAGACCCGGAAAAGATTCTCAACCAGCTCATTATGGATATGCAGGATAGCTACAGCCAGGCTCGGGAGCAGGTGAAGGTGGCTATCGCCGACGAGAAGATGCTGGAGATGAAGTATCAGGAAGTCTCCCAGAAAGTGGACCATTACAAATCGGCGGCGGAGGCAGCCCTGAAGCGCGGCGATGAAGAGCTGGCCCGGGCGGCTCTGGCTCGCAAGCTGGAGGCCGAACAATTGGCTAACGAGTATAAACTGCAACTGGATAAGCAGCACCAGGCAGTAGAGATTTTGAAGATGGGGCTGGAAGCTCTGGACAAGAAGATAGACGAAGCCAAGCGCAAGAAAGACCTGCTCATCGCCAGAGCCCAGAGGGCAGAAGCTGCCGAAACCATTAATAAAACCCTAGAACAGGTAACCGTTGATACCGGTCCCTTTGAAGCCTTTGAGCGGATGTCGGATAAGGTGGAGTCAGTAGAAGCCAGCGCCGAAGCCTCCCAAGAGATGGCTGCTCTGGAGATGAAGAAAGCCTCCCTGGAGGAAGAGTTGGAGCGCGCCGGGGATATAGATGTGGAGAGTGAGCTTGCCGCACTGAAGTCGGAGATGGGACTTACACCACTTCCGCCAGAGAAGAAACCAGACGAACAACCCCCAGCTACCGACAAGTAGCCGGACAATAACCATACCCCCAGGAGAGTTGTTTTACTTTCCTGGGGGTTACCGACAAAAAAACCCGGATTGCACCCGTCTTCATCGGTTCCTAACACCAATTTCCAGGAGAACTGCTATGTTCTTTTTATATCTTTTCCACGCCATCATCAAACCTCGCAATATATTCATCTACTTATTTATTTCACTCGTTGCCCTGGTCTTCTCCTTCTTCTCTCCAGTTGGTTTGTTCATCTTTCTGGGAGGGACGGTGGTCTATGTGGCTCTTTTAGGAGTGACTATCGCCAACGGAGACTTTCGCCTGGAGATAGACCAAAGGGAACGTCTGCGCAAGATTAGCTACGCTTGGCGCAACAAAGCCAAGCTGATTATTGAGAAGATTCGCAAAATTAGTGAGCTGGCTCTGCGAGCGGCACCCTCCATTCGTAGCCGTTTGAGCGAATCCCAGATGTATCTGAGAAAAATGCAGGAACAATCACTTTATCTATTGGAGACAATCAGTAAAGTAGAGTCGGCGGAGAAGCTGACCCCCGGCGAGAAACAGGTCCAGATGAAAACTACCAAGTCCCAACTTACCCAGCAGATAGATAAGCTGAACAACGGTCTGGACGAGATAGCTAATAATATAGTTGGAGTTCTGGCCGCCGACGCCATGGACTCTTCCGCTCAGCTCACCTCCATTAACCAGAATATTAAAGCCCTCTCCGAGGGCATCACCGCCGCCAGGGAAGAGCTGGCTGAGATGGAATAAGCAGGAGAGTAACCCTTGTCTATTATTGCCCGCCGAGCGTTAATATTCGGTCTACTGACGGTTACACTCGCCCTCCCACTCACCTCACGGGGGGGCGATTCCTCCCCATTATTATCCCAGCTCACCATTCTGGATGGGCGTCTGGGCATAGGCTTGAACTACACTTTCACGGTGGACAACGCCGAGCTCTCCCCGGTGAAAAACCCCTGCCCCTACGAAAAAACCTACATCGCCCAGGAACTGTATCCCTATCTCCGATTCACTCTATTCAAGGATGATGCCAATTTCCTTGAGTTCCGACCGGGGCTACGGTTGGAACATATTTTTGGCGGCGATATAAATATCTATCCCCGCATCCAAATGGAACTGGCTACTGACCATCATCATCTCCTTCTCGGTCACTTCCGACCACACCTCCATCCTCTCTTTCTGGACTTCAAGGCGGAGAATCCAGATTGGCCCGGTGCCGATTATACATTGAGCAATAACCTCTTATCCTTTGAATTGCTCTGCGCCCGCATTCAAGTTCCTCTGGACAAAACCTACGAGACCATCCCCTTAGCCTCCCGCCTAACCCTGGCATATCAAGACCTTTTCTCGCTCTCCGCCGTAGTCTCCGCCCTGCACCAGGCCGGGCACGACACCGGCGGAACCGGCTTCACCCCGCCGGAACCGTCCAAGCGGGAGTTTTTCTGCTTCGGAGGAACGGCAAGCATCTCGCTACTAAAACCATTCACCAGAAAGAATTCAGCGCCACAGAAAAGCTCCCCGCCTCAGGGGTTTTGGGGTGGGAAACTGAACGATTTGCGGATTAATGGCGCAATTGCCTACGGCCAGGAGCGAAAAGTTGACGGGGGGCTGGCTTGGAGCGCCGGGGTGGAGACCAGATGGTTTAACTCTCTGGGAATATCCGGCAACTATTACTTCCTGGAGGGAAGTTTTGTCTCCCCACTGGCGCACGACGAGCTTAAAGGCTCCAGCATCTATTGGCCTGAGGGCTGGGAACTCAGCTCTCCGGGCGATTACCCCGACCAGGAGTATATTAATCTAATAATATCCAGTGACCTCAAATTTCTGGACAGTATTACCATAAATGGCAGTGTAGAACAGGGCTATCATTTAAAGAAGAACAGTGGTGGGGTGAGCAAGATGCATAGTTATAATCGGGTGATATGCTCATTGGAGATATATATGTAGCGGAGAATGTAATTCTCGGTTACAAGAAAGAAATAAAAAGCGAAGATTAGTATCCTCGCCTGCTCTAATAGAGTAATTAGTAAAAGGACTCCCTAATAATTAGTCATCTTTTTAACGGCCATCGTAACACCACTCCCATCTGAATTGGCAATCCATATATCTGTATAGGGATAGACATTGTTAATTATACCTTCTCTTATCCAAGCCAACTTATCCCCTTTAGGAGACCATTCCAGGTCTCTTACCCCTTCCTCCACAAGTAAGATAGGATTGGTGCCGTCTTGGTCGCAAATTGTCAGCCTTCCTCCCTCGCAAACAGCAATCTTCTTACCATCCGGTGAAATAATAGATATCATCTCCTCTTTCTTTGCCATTTCTTCTGATTTAAAGGCGACATCATCTAGATAAGGAATAATATGCCACTTGCTCATATCCAATCTCCAATATTTTGAGTATCCTTCAGGCAAGAATTTCACCAGATAGACTAATCCTCCTTCATCATCAAAATGCAAATCATATCCGTTACCGGTGGAAAGAAGCCTATCTTCTCCACTAACAAAATCATAGCAAAACAGATGAGGACCATTTGAATATAGTAATTGAGAATCGTCTCGCCAGACGAGGTTATAACCTCCGATACCTTCAAATGACAGATAAGAACCATCCCTCACATCAATCACATTAAGCGTCGGATTGGATGTATATTTCAACCCCTCCGCACCAATCCGTTCAATCCCGGAAGTATAAGCGATATAATCACTGTTTGGTGACCAGGCAAATTCCTGAAGACCCATCACAGCGTCATTTTCATAACTCCCTTTCAAACTCACATTCTTCCTAAACAACTCCCCCTCTTTTAAAACATCATAAATGCAAATATAATAGTCCCCCCTCTCGTCATTCCGGCACCAAAAGGCAATGCAGTTGCCGTTCGGAGACCACACAGGGTTATTCATCTCATCATAAGGGAGATTAATAATCCCCCCAGTATTCACATCAATAGTTGAAATATGGAGCAGGTCTTTACCTGCAACGATAAAACCATCTCCATTGACATCCTCATACCAGGAGAACAAGATATTCCCACCATCCGGAGAAAGTAGAATAAGTTCGTCTTTACTAATTGAATCAAGGAAACCCTCAAACAATATCTCGGAAGCTGATTTGTTATCAGTAATGGATACGGATTGAATTATTTTCTTTGGTTTCGGTTTAGGAAAGGACCCCTTATCCTTTTTCATCTCTCCCTCGGTCAAAAGAAAAAGCCGGCTCTCATTGGGTGCAATCTCCATAGACAATATTCTATGTTCTGCAAAAATGACTTGCGTCTCCGCCGTCTCCAGGTCGTACATCATTAGTTTTTCATCTCCATTGTTAATTTGCTCTTCGTCACTCATAACAACTTCGGAGGTGTAAATTAATCTATTAGAGTCTCTAAGATATTTTACCAAGCTAACTTTATCCACCAACATCTCCTCATCACCGGTTGACAATTCCCTCTTGTATACCTCTCCAATTTGCAAAGCTAAAAGCCCATAAATCATTAGCCCTTTATCCCAGTCCATATTTAACACCTTGGGGGTTTTTTCATTATAGAAAGTGGGCTTGAAGATCAGAGGCTTAATTTCGTCGTCATCCACAATATGACAAACTCCATATAAACCCGATAAAAGAATAGTCCCCCCAGGAAGGATTTCAATTGAGGTAACATCGGGTGTTAAGTTCCTCAGCTCCCCACTTGTCAGATTATACGTCAGAATCTTTGATGTCAAATCCCTTGAAATTCCTTCGTCGCTTCCCGATTCAAACCTGCTCTCCCAGACCAAATTCTCCCCGTCTGGTGTCCATTGAAGATTGGAGAAGAGATACCCCTCGCCGAACCAAGCATATACTCCTTGAACTGAAATAGTCACAAATATGAAAACCACTAATACAAAAATAGAAGGCGATTTCGTTTTCACCATTTTTCCTCCTGGAATCACTAGGACTTGCACTCGCATAGTAGCATACAACTAGATAAAAGCTCACAAAATCATTGACATTCCCCCAACTTTCGCTTATTTTATATTCAATGAGGTTATGAATATGGATATATTCGTCTATTATACCGAGCTGATAGGTTCTCGGGTTTATTCCTCGGAAGGGCGCTACTTGGGCAAGGTTCACGACCTGATGGCGCGCACTGAGGAGCTCTATCCCTTAATACTGCGCTTTGTCATAAAACCCCCGCGCTTCGGCAAACCTATGGACTTCCCCTGGGAAGCGGTGAAAAGCCTGGAGAAAAAGAAGGTGCGCCTGGCGCCCGGCGGGGAAAAAAAGCTGGTTGCTCACTATCACGACCCGGATGAGTTGGACCTGGACTACGATATTCTGGATATGCAGATTTTAGACACCGACGGCGCCAAAGTCCTGCGGGTGAACGATATTCATCTGCTGAATACCCAAGACGAGATGCGTCTGGTGCATGTTGATGTGGGTATGCGCGGACTGCTCCGTCGCCTGGGCTTCCTCGGTTTTATTGATGCCTTTACCCAGTGGCTTTTCTCCACCAAATTCAGCGACCGTTTGATTATGTGGAAATATATCGTCCCTCTGGGAGGGCAGTTCTCCCCTCTCAAATTGACATTACCGACTATCAAGGGGCGCATTGCCGACCTTCATCCCGCGGAGTTGGCAGATATTATGGAGGAACTAGCCCATCATGAAAGACAAGCGCTCTTCTCTACCCTGGATGTGGAGACGGCCGGCGAGACTCTGGGAGAGATAGATGACCCCAAATTGCAGACCGAACTTATCGGTTCGGTGAACGAGGAAATCGCCAGCGACATTCTGGAGGAGATGGAGCCCGACGAAGCCGCCGACCTTCTCTCCGACCTGCCCGACAAGGTTACCGACGATTTGATTGACGCTATGGAGGATAAAGAGCGAGCCGAAGACCTGCGCCAGCTGATGACCCACGAGGAGGGCACTGCCGGTTCCATTATGACCACAGAATACATAACCATTAATCCCAGCGCCACCGTCCAGCAAACCCTGCAACGGTTGCGCAAGGAGGCGTCGGAGGTGGAGACCATCAATTATGTATATGTGGTCAACAGGGCGGAGGTTTTGCGCGGCGTTGTATCGCTGAAAGAGCTCATTCTAGCCCATAACCAAGACCTGATCCGAAAAATTATGCAGAAGAGGCTCATCTCGGTAAAATTTCACGATTCGGTAAAGGATGTCGCCGAAATGTTCGGCAAATACAACTTCACCATGCTACCGGTAACCGATGAAAAAGAACGCCTCTTAGGAGTAGTGCAGTGGATAGACGCGGTGGAAGCGGTCTATCCGGAGTTTGCCAGAGACTAATCAAAAAATTAACTCAGTTATGGCATAAAAATATGACCGGACCCAGCCTAATCCCTATCCCCAAGGAGAAGATGGCAAATCTTCTGCCTCTCTTCCTGGAAGAGCCATCCATCACCAGCCCCATCTATCTTTTGAATAACCAGCGGGGAGAGGCTTACGCTGACCAGGTGGACGAACCGGGCGTTGCCCTGGTCCATCTGAGCGTGGACTCAGACAATCCGGACAATGTATATCTGGCTGGCAGAAAACTGGTTCCTAACCTCTACCAATTCCTTAATTCGCTTTCCAATCCGATACACCTATTCCCTCAACCGGAAGCGGAGACGACTGTCGCTCAAATCCTGCCTAAAGATGTGGTCAGCTCCCCCTACTACATCTTCACCGGGAAAAAGCCAATAAGCCAGACAGAGCCAATTCTACCGCGGAAGATGTCCATTCGTCCTCTGAGCTGGGAAGACCGACAGATGTTTCACTCCGCCAAACCGCCGTATTGGTTTAACTACATAATGGGCGAAGAGACTGCTCTCCAGGGAGAATGGCTTTGGGGTTTATTTAGTAAAAGACGGTTGGTGAGCGTCGCCGGAGTTCACGATTACACCAAAAATATGGAGAATATCGCCGTCTTCACTGCGGAGAAATATCGGGGCAGGGGCTTCGCTCGTCTGGTCTGCCAGGTGTTGTTAAAAGAGATTTCCAGCCGGGGCAGAAATCCCCTATGGACTTGTTCGGCAGATAATATCGCCTCGCAAAACCTGGCAAGATCCTTAGGCTTAATCTTTCACTCCGAGCAGCGCATCTATCGTCTACCTTAATTGAATCAGGCAAAATTTGTGTCCTGTTTCCTTGATTTGAGCATAGATTCTCCCAAAAAGCCTTTAAGTATTCACTAAATCACTGTCAGACTTAACCAGATATATGAAGGGAAAAGAGATGGAAAAAAACGAACAGACCTGGTATTCGGCAATCACCGAGACCGCTCCCAATTCCATTCGCTTACGGGGCTATCGTATTGATGAGCTGATGGGGCATATCTCCTTTGCCCAGGCAGTATTTCTGGCCTTCACCGGGCGATTGCCCAGCGAAGAAGAGGGGCGTCTGCTGGACGCCATCCTGGTCAGTGGAATTGACCACGGCACTACTCCACCATCCACGCTGGCGGCACGCACTGTCGCCTCCTGCGATGTTCCGCTCACCAGCGCCCTGGCCGCAGGCATTCTCGCCATCGGCAAAGCCCACGGCGGAGCGGTGGAGGAATGTATGGAGGTGGTCCGCAAAACAGTGGCTCTAGCCGATGACGCCGGCATCACCCTGGACGAATCCGCTGAGCGAATGGTTGCCGAGGCGCAGGCAAGCGGTCGCAGACTGCCCGGACTGGGACACCGCTATCACACCGCTGACCCGCGCGCCCTTCGGCTCATTGAGCTGGCTCGCGAGTGCAAATTTCGCGGTCGGCACATTCCGGCTCTGCAGGCAATTGAATCCGCTTTCATTAAGGCTAAGAAGAAGAGTTTGCCCATCAATGTTGACGGGGCTATCGCCGCCTGTCTCTGCGAGATGGATTTCCCCAGCAGTGCCGGCAACGGCTTCTTCATCATCGCCCGCACCGCCGGTCTCATCGTTCATATTTTAGAGGAATGTGCTCGGGAAGAGAAGATGCGCAAGATTCATCCCGATGCCGCGGTCTATGACGGACCGAAGGAGAGGAAGTTGTGCTGAGGTTGCCAACGATTGGGTGAGATTGTAAAATTTTGCTATTCCTCAGATTGCTTCATTATTTAGCTTGACAAGATATGTATTAAATTTTATAATTGTATCGGGCAAAAAAAGAATGCCTTAATAATGCCCAGAAAGTCTACTCTGGCTTGCTTAATGGGGATAATATATCAACCGTAAGAGGAGGGTTGGCTATGAGAGCCCTGTTAGTTATGTTTGTCTGTCTTATTTTAGTCGGTGTCCCGGTAGCTGTTTACGGCAGCACCATCATCTGGCAGGATAATTTTAATGAATACTATGAGGGGATGCCATTGGAGGAATCGCCAGATTGGGATAAAATCTCTACGGAATATGGGGAATTTATAGTCTATGTTGAGGAAGAAGATGACCTATATGTAGTAGCGAATTATGCATATATCTACATTGCTTCAGGTGGGGCTAATAACCCAGAGATGAAGGTTTCTGCAGGTGAAGCCGAGGCAGATGGTCCAGGGGATTTTGGTGCTAGTGTAGGGGTAGCTACCAGGTTATTTTACGACGGCAGCTGCTACTTAGCTATCTACTGGCACCGGCGTGATTTTGTTTATGGTGAGTTTCAGGGGATTGAAATAGATGCTTGTGAAGCTGGTGACTATCCACATACTTTAGTATCAATGGAAATACCAAGCTCTTGTGGTTCAATTAGTATAACTGCTTCCGAAGAAAATCCGGTTCATCTGTCCGCCTGGTTTGGTTCATATCACTTGACTTATGATGATTACATCTATAACCTAACAGGTGGATATGGTGGAATTTATGCTGAATGCACTATGGGAGGATTTTCAGCAATTGATGATTTCTCAGAAGAAGAAATATATAATGTATTACAACCCACCTCCCTGGGTCACATCAAGACGTTGATGCGCTAGAGCAGATAATAGTTGGTCAAAATATTGGATGGGTTTTGCTTGCCCATACGGTTTTTTATTTCGCTAAACTATACGCACATCTTCTTGAAAATAAAATCACCTCACGGCTTGCTTGCTGGAGATATACACCTTGGCCATCCCCGTCTCACCAACTAATTCCAAGTCTCCCCCATCCACCAGCTCCTCTTCGTTTAATTGATAGTCTCTCCACTCCATTGGAAACCAGACCAGCACCGCTCCGCTCTCCGCCATATACTCGCCAAACTCATCGGCGCTATCGTTTATTGCCGGAGAAAAACTGGCGACGCGCTGGGCATAAAGGTAGATGGGATAGGGCAGGTTGCTCACCAGAGGAGGTTCTGCGGGCAATTTTTGCTCTAATTCGGCGACCTCTTTCTGCCATTGGGGATTGGAGAAGACCGGGGTTCCCTCGTGATACATCTGCCATAGCTGCTCTGCCGAGGAAAAGGCGCCGACCGCCAGCCATAAAGCGAAAACTACTATCACCGCCCTCTTTACCCACAGTTTCACCGCAAATATTAAATGCCAGTTCAATGCTATTGCAAATACCAGCATCAGCAGAGCCGGGACCAGCGGGGCAAGCAATCTATTGTTCAAATCCAGGGGGTCAAATTTCACCACCGAGGCTAAAAAGACCAGAGCGATAATATACAGCAAGACATATCCACTGAATACTATTATGACCAACCTATGTTTCTCATTTAGCTCCTTTTTTCTTTTCAATAGAATGAACTCCAGAAGCACTGACAAAACTGCCATCAGCCCAAATCCGATAGCCACTTGTAGCCATTTTGCCACCGATAGATTGACCGCCCAGAGACCGAAAAGGTTCACCATACGCTGTAGATTTAACCATAGGCTAAAAGTTGAATGCGCCCGGGGTCCCACCGGGTTACCGCTGGCAATTTGATTATAGACCAGCCATAACGCCAACGGCAATTCCGCTACCGCTGAATACCACAATGCCCGGAGCCATCGCTTTCCTTCCCGCAAGTTAAACCGGGGATAGCAGAAGATTGCCAGGATGGCGGTGAAAGCCAAAACCACTCCAATGTAGCGAAGCATGGTGGCAAGAGCGACCAAAAGAGCGGAAATGAACAATCTTCCGGCGCTTTTTCGCAAAAGTCCCTCAATCAAAAACCACAGGGCAAGCACTGCCACCAGAATGAATATGGTTTCAGAGAGTATGTAAGAAGCGCAGAAGACCAAGGATGGAGCTAAAGCTACCGCCAGCCCCACTAAAAGAGAGAAAAAGGCGGAACCTAGAAGGCGAAAAGCGATATAGGCGAAAATAATTGATGAAAGGCTTAGAAGAAAAGCGTTAAAGATTGCGCCGGCGGTAACTGCGGAAAACCCTAGAATTTTGAATAGGGCTAGGATTAGTGGGAAGACTGGTGGCCAGAGCCCCACATGTTTAGATGGTTGGGTATCGTTCCAGGCCTGGAAGGGCATAGTGTAGCCCTTGCCGGAAGCTAAGCTATCAGCGATGGCCAGGTAACAGGCGGAGTCCACGGAGATACCTGGACCGTAATTGGCCTGGGCAAGTAGAATTGCAATTCCGGCAGAGACCGCCACCAAAACCAAAATAATGAGCCAACCCTTAATCGCCATTCCAGATTTCAAAGGCGCTCCTATTTTGCTCAAAAAAGACCAGTTCCAGATATTCTTAAAGTAAAATCTAAGTAATATCTTTAGAAAAAACCCTTCCCGTAAATAGGAAGGGTGAGCCTCCGTCTCTCATTCTACTCCACGGTCACGCTCTTAGCCAGATTTCGGGGTTGGTCTATGTCACAGCCTCTGCCCAGAGCGGTATAATAGGCTAAAAGCTGGAGCGGAATGGTAGCTAAAATGGGTATAACCATATAGTGAGAGCGGGGTAGATAGATAGTCCTCTGACAGTGTTCTTCTATCCCCTCGGTGCCCTCGCAGACCAGGCCAATGACCCGCGCCTGACGCGCCCTCACCTCCTGCACATTGGAGAGGGTCTTCTCCAGAACCGGTTCCTGGGTCATTACCGCTATAACCGGCGTTCCGTCGTCTATCAAAGCGATAGTGCCGTGCTTGAGCTCACCGGCAGCGTAGGCTTCGGCGTGAATGTAGCTTATCTCTTTCAGTTTAAGAGCGCCCTCACGGGCAATGGGCTCGTCCAGATTACGCCCCAGGAAATAGCAATGCTCCTGGTTCAAAATTTCGTCCGCCAGATTTTTGAACTCCATCTGCCGAGCCAAAAGTGAATCTATATCCGAGGGCAGACGATTTAAGCTTTTGACCAGATGTTGCCGACCCTGTCGGGGGGAGAGATGCATTATCTCGCTTAGATAGAGCCCTAGAAGCAAGAGGGCGGTCAGCTGAGCGGTAAAAGCCTTGGTGGAGGCTACTGCTATCTCCGGTCCGGCGTAAGTATAGAGAACCGCATCGGAACGACGGGAAATAGAAGAGCCCTGCACATTAGTTATTGCCAGGGTGGTGGCACCCAGGTCGTGGGCGGATTCCAAACTGGCTAAAGTATCCGCCGTCTCTCCGGACTGGCTAATTAACACCACCAGGTCGCGAGGGTTGACTATGGGGTGACGGTAGCGAAACTCGCTGGCGATATCCGCATCCACAGAAAGCCCTAACATTTCCTCCAAAATGTATTTACCATATAAACAGGCATGGTAGGCAGTGCCGCAGGCGACCAGGTGGATATGCTTTACTCGGCGAAGATGCTCGTCAGTTATGGGGAAATCCAGCCGGACCTCTCCATTACTGCTCAACCGGCCTTTGAGTGTGTTATGCACTACCTGGGGCTGTTCAAATATCTCCTTGAGCATATAATACTCATATCCAGCTTTGGAAGTCGCCTCTACGGTCCAATCCACTATGGAGATGTGCCGGTTAGAGGCACTGATTTCATTACCGTCAAGAAATGTATCCACCTCAATGATGTCCCGGGAAACCTTTACAATATCTCCGTTGTTCAGAATATAGAATTTGTTAGTCTCCCCCAATAGAGCGGGGATGTCGCTGGCAATGTAGTTCTCACCATAACCCAGTCCTACGATTAAAGGTGCATTCATTCGTGCCGCCACCAGGAAACTCTCCTCTTTGTGCATAAAGACCATGGCAAAGGAACCCTGCAATTCGGCTAGAGCAGATTTGACCGCGCCAAATAAATCCCCTTTATAGAACTTCTCCACCAGATGCGCCACCACCTCAGTATCGGTCTGGGAGACAAAGCGATGACCCTCGGCGATTAACATCTCCTTCAATGGTTGATAATTCTCTATAATGCCATTTTGAATAACGGCAATATTGCCGGTGCAGTCAGTATGGGGATGCGCGTTGATATAGTTGGGGACTCCGTGGGTAGCCCAGCGAGTATGTCCAATGCCGATACTTCCCGAAGGCATATGCTGGGCAAGAATCTTTTCCAGTTCGCCGATTTTTCCGGGCGCCTTCTCTATCTCCATCTCGCCTGAAGAGTTAATGACCGCAATACCGGCGGAATCATAACCCCGATAAGCCAGATTCTTGAGTCTATCTACCAGAAATTGCCCAGCTTCTTTCTTGCCGATAAAGCCCACTATTCCACACATAAAGCAACTCTTTTTTCTTCAAAAAGGGACATAATAGTAACAGCCAACAAATGTCAGTAGAATATAAGTAGAATGGCCAAGAAATTGAACCTGACAGCTACTATAACATATTTCTCTATATTCAGGTCAAGTTTCTTTACCACAACCGAGCACCACACTAGATTAAATCATCTTGCAAGAATTCTTGAGCTAAAATTATTGTTACCAGAAAGAAGAAACCGTAACGATTATCGCAATTCCTAAGATATTGTATAGTTCCATCTAAATTTAGAGTTCCTCCTCCTGATTTTAGTAGACAAGTTTGCAGTTTCTCTATCAAATCTTCATCGGGGATAAATTTAGGAAAACTTTCTTTTTTCAGCATTCTTTTTATCAAATGCTTGACACGGCGCATCCTTTCCATCTGATATATCACTGGAGCCAGGGGTGTGGTGATAGGCAGTTTCCAAGCTTCGTAAGTAATGTTCATTATTCTACGCCTGGGGTCTAATCGTTCTAAGAAGTGACGATAAAGTATACGGTTCCGGCGATAACTATCAGGAATGGATAGAGCATACAAAACAAAGGGTGCTGAGCGAAATGGGGTGGTGAACCAGTGGTATATTCTGGAACGGTCTTCAGACTCGTAGTAAAGTCTACTGTCTTGTTCAAGGGCACAAAAGTGAACTAACTTATTATATTGGTCCTCTTCTTCGTAACTGGAGAGAAGGTTGCAAATGTGCTCAAAAAGCCTCTTCTTGGGAATATCTAGAATCCGGCATATAACTGCATAAGGAAGAGTTTTGTATTTATCAGTTATAAACTTTGCTGAATCCTCTATCTTCTGCGGTTTTGATGGGGGGACAACGCTGGTCAAATAAGCATTACCTCCATCCCCGCTCAAAACAACAGAATCCGAGCCAAACTCGGAGGCGATTCCTTCATTAAAATAATGTATGCTGCCGTGGTTAACAGTTACTGCTCCAAACTTCTGCCTAATTATCCTGAGCATATCTTCGTATTTATTCTCCGGTAAATTGTAGCATCGCCAGTCTATCTCCAGTGCTTTCGCTACTTGCTCACTGATGCGCACATCATCTTTAAAAATTCCCTCCTTATCTAAAAAACAAACCCCCACATTATTCGCTCCAACTCGTTTTAAGGCCATGGCAACCGCCCGAGAGTCCATTCCCCCGGTGAGGGAAGTGAGAATATTATCTTCTGAAAAGCATTTGGAGATATTCGCACAAGATTCGGTGAATAGGTCGGCTAGGTGGTCGGCTGATTGGCGATTATTAGCTAGACGGTAATCCCTCCGGTCCAAATTAATATTCCCATACTTGTCAAGTGATACCTGCAAGTTTTTGCCACCTTTGAATCTGCAGGTCAGAGCAGTTGAGTAAGGAAGATACTTTATACCTTCAACAAGCGTCCTGTCCTTCAGTGGGCAACCGAAAGCCAGATACTCCATCAGACTTTCTTCATCAATTCTCCTATGGGGAATTAGATGGGCTATCAATTTCATCTCTCTTGACAGGATAAAACTGTCGTCTGCAAGATAGAAATATATTGGCAAACATCCCAAGGAGTCATTGAAAACTATCAGCTCCTCTTCGTTTCTAAAGACTATTACCACCACATAATCCCCATCCGCATCCTCCACCCATCTTCTTATCAGGTATAACTTCTTCTCTGGGCAACTGACGCACTCCTCGGCGATGCCAGTAAGCTCGTCAATGATTACCTTTTGGGATTTGTTATAAGCATAGCCTTCAAAATATATTATAAACCGCTTTGTGTCCTGGAATTGAATTGGATAATGAGGGTAAGCTGACGATGCCAACATATAAAATTTATCCTTAACCAGGGTCTTGTCATAATAATTGGGCAAATGGTGGAGATGGGGAAGGTAGTCCTTGAGCTTTTGTTCCAAGTCCAACAGATGTTGTTCAATCCCCGCTAAAAGATGAAGTCCGGGCATCAGTTCTCTCTTTCACATCCGCCGAGCATTTTCCACAAAATTTCCGCAAGACGGGTTACCTGATTATTTCGTTCATACCAACTCAGGGCAGATAAATCAACGGAATTTCTCTTTTCCCGTTTTTTATAAAACGATATAATAGCTTCGGCTATCCCCTCAACATCATCATTTTTGATAGACCTACCCGCTCCGAATTCCTCCACTAAAGCGGTTGTAGGTGAGGGTGGAGAGATAGCCAATATCGGCTTCTCGGCACGGATATATTCAGTGGATTTCAATGAAAGAACCGCCTCCCCAGCTCTTTTCGGAGGCACAATGAGCAATAAAAGGTCAGCTCCCAGCATCTCTCTAATTGCCTGGGAGTGGCTTACTGGGGGTATCAACTCTACAACTCCCCTTTCCACAAGTCTTTGAATATGCTCCTGCTCAGTTATATCCACATAGCCCACCTGACGAAAGACCATCACTTTTCCGAGCTCGGGAAAGAGTTGGATGGCACGCTCCAAACCGGCGAGAAAATAACTTCCCCCTCTACCTTTGTAAAATACACCGGTGTGAACCAAGCGAAACCGCCCGGCAGAGTCCTTTTTCGCCGGTCTGGCAGACGCGAAATCCTCTTCATCATAACCATTGGGCAGATACAGGAGCTTGGGAGAAAGGTAGGGACGATGGTCCCTTAAAAATGCTCGCACCAACGGTAGCGTAACGGCGATAACCAAAGCGGATTTTTTTATGAGATATTTTTCTAACCAAGGGGTGAGCAAAAGCTCCAGAGGATGGAACTTTACCCGAAAGGGATAATAGCGCCACAGGTCGCGGAAGTCAACAACTAAGGGTCTCCTGGTTCGCATAGCTAATAGAAGCGCCACAATCAAGTTGGAAGGTGGCGGATGGGTGGCGTAAATAGCTCTGATACCGTATTTTCTTATAGCGCTCAAGCCGGCTTTGTAAGCAGATGGTATCCAAGCTACAGTTATATCCGGATATATAACAAACTGCTTAACAGCTCTCAATATAAGGATAATAGCTTTCTTCAGTGGTGAAAGCGGTTTTGGGGAACTATTAAGGTCTACTCCCTGTCTTGGAATTTTCTTTGTCTGCCTACTGGGTAACCTAATTTTCGGTAGACAAATAAGTATCCTTTGAAAATTATCCAGCTCTTCATCTCTGGAACCCGGCAAAATCGCCTCTTTAGAGCAAAGCACAACCGGTAGAAATCCCATCCTGGATAGATACTTGCCAATTTTGGTAGTGCGTAGCACTTGCACCCCACCAACCGGGGGATAGTAGCAACTAACCATTAAGAAGGGAATCTTCTGTTCTGCATCAGGGGGCATATAAAAACCCTTTCGTTTTTAAAATGGTGAAGTCTCGTATGACCTATCCTCTCATCTAGGCAATTATTTTCGCCAGGTCGGCGGCAGTGGCGCCGGGGTCAGGAGAGCTGAAGATAACGCTACCCGCCACTATGATATCAGCACCGGCATTGACAATCTCCCTTATGTTTGCCGGTCCAATTCCTCCATCCACTTGAATCCTGGTTTTAAGTCCGGCTCCATCAATGGTCTCCCGCAATTTGATTATCTTGGGCAAGACCGCGGGGATAAACTTCTGCCCACCGTAACCCGGGTTAACCGCCATCAATAACACCAGGTCCACATCTCCCAAAATATGCGCCAGGTTGGTCAGAGGAGTCGCCGGGTTGAGGGAGACACCGGCTTTGCACCCCAGCTCGTGAATATAAGCCAGCATACGATGCAGGTGAGGTCCACATTCCGCATGAATGGTAATCCAATCGGCGCCAGCCTTGGCGAACAGAGGTATCTGTTCCTCAGGATTGGAGACCATCAAATGACAGTCCAGTTCCAGCTTGGTCTTCTGCTTTAGCCAGAGCACCGTCGCCGAGCCGAAAGTTATCTCCGGCACAAAATGACCGTCCATAATATCCAGATGAATCATGCTCACTCCCTCAACGGAGACCGCTTTGAGGGCATCGGCCAGGTTGGCCAGGTCGGCAGATAGCAGTGAAGGAGCAAGTATAGCCATCGTTCCTCCCCCGAGAATACCTACAATTTCCCTAAATTTACAAAAAAACTGACCCTAATGCAAGCAGGAAATTAAAAAACCGGTCAAATCTGGTTATTTGACCGGTCATCATTCACAGACTAATCTCTACTCCGCTATTACCACATTGATTTTGTCGCCCTTCTTTATCTGCGAACCCATCGGTGGATTCTGGCGAATAATCTTACCGGAGGGCGTCTCCGGATGTTTTTCCTTAACTACTTCACCCAAGAGCAGACCGAATTCTGCTAACTGTTTCTGGGCGGAGCTAACATCTAAACCCACCACCGAGGGCACTAGTATTGTAGCTTTTTCCGAGCCCATACTGACCAGCAGGTCAATCTTTCCCCCTCGGGCAATGGTCTCGTGGGGTTTGGGGGTCTGGTCAATTATACCGCCCTCAGGAACTGTCTCGTCGTGCACTTCACTGACATCGCCGACATAAAGACCGAGTTTTCCCAGCACAATCTCCGCCTGGCGAACAGAACGACCCATCAAATCGGGAACATGCACCAAGCCAGTGCCAGAACTGACTTTGAGCTTAATTGTGCGTCCTTCCCGCACTACCATTCCCGCGGCTGGTGATTGCTCTACCACATAGCCCACTGGCAGATTAGAGTCCACTTCGCCGGCATTCTCGGCGACTAAATTGTGGCTCTTGAGAATCATCTCCGCTTCCTGGTAAGTATAGCCCACCACCTCGGGAATTTCGGTATCTGCACCGCGGCGCATATAACAAGTGCCAACGCCAAAAACAACCAGCAAATAGCTAACCACCAACACCACCAGAAAAATGACAATAATTCTCGTCGGCTTGAACCATTTATTGTCCTTAAAACTACTCGCCTTACGACTTACTTTTTTACTCTTGCTGGAGAGGTCTATCTCCGCCATAAAAACCTTTCCTTGAATAGACAGTATGATTAGAATAAGAATTATACAAAAAAATGGAGATTTTTCCAGTATTATTTTTGTGCGTCTCCTGCTGAAGCCGCGCAGGGGAGAACCCCCATTCTCCCCAAGGGGATTGAATTGATTGGCTATTATTGGGGAGAGACCAAAGGTCTCCCCTGCCCAATGAACCATTATATGCTGAGAGAATATATCATCTCCGCTTCAACAAGCAGATATATGCCCCATCTCCGCCAAGTAGACCGGGCGAGATAGTTGCTCCCTCTTCCCAGGAGAGGTCCGGATGCATCTCGAAGAGCTGCTCCAATCGCTTTCGGGGGTCAATTACAACAAACTCCCCATTATCTTCCATAAACTGCCCGACCACTCCCCAGTTCTCAATCTTGCTGATTGAGCAAGTAGAATAGACCAACTCTCCACCAGGTGCTAAAAGTTCTGCTGACTTAGCCAGTAATGCCCGCTGGACCTCTGCCATTTTTGGCAAGTCCTCAGGTCTGAGCCGCCATTTCACCTCCGGGTGGCGACGCAGAACCCCCAGATTTGAACAGGGCACATCCAATAAAATTCCGTCGGCAGACATTATTGGAACGGACAATCCGTCGGCGCAGACGGCAATGACATTTGCCAGCCCCAGACGAAGACTATTCTTCTGAAGCAAGGAGAGCTTACCAAGATTGCGGTCGCCTGCCACCACCAATGACCCCGGGAATAGCTCTGCCAATTGGGTGGCTTTCCCCCCCAATCCGGCACAGGGCTCATAGATTATCTCCGGAACTGCGCCATTAACCAGCAATTGCCCAGCCAACATAGCGGAAGCATCCTGGAAATAGAAGTAGCCTTGTTTAAATAATTCGCTTCGGCTAAGCTCACTGGCAGAGGAAGCAACGGTAAGCGCCTGAGCGAGACCAGCCACTTTTTGAGCGGTAAAGCCGGCGCGAGCTAGAAGCTCAATTAGTTCATCGGCAGTGGCTTTAGAGCCATTGGCTCTAATGGTGAGCGGAGCTGGTTGGTTATTTGCCGTGCACAGCTTAAAAGCTTCCTCAATCCCCATCTCCTCCGCCCACATCTCCACCAGCCAGCGGGGATGGGAGTGAAAAGCGGATATATAGCCAATGGGGTCAGTGGTGAAATCCGGCCAGGGGATTTTGAACCATTCCTGAGCGAGACGGCGCAAGACAGCATTGACCAGCCCGACCGCCTGTGGTGCGCTGAATTTTATCGCCTGCACTGTCTCATTTATCGCCGCATAGTCCGGAGTGCCGAGATGGGTCAATTGATAAAGCCCCACCCGCAATGCCGTGCGCACCTGCGGTTGTAGTTTAGCTAACGGTTTCTCCAAAAATGGAGTAATCAGATAATCCAGATAACCCTGAAACCGCAGAACTCCGTATACTAACTCCGTCAGAAAGGCGGAGTCCGAGGGGCTAAGCAAATGCTTAGCCAGAGCACCGTCCAGAAGGCGGGAGGCATATCCCCCGGCTTCCACCCGGGTGAGAATCTGTATGACCAGGAAGCGCAATCTCCCCGGAGGTAATGTTTTCGTTTTATCTGTCCTGTTCCGCATATTCAACCGATAATAAACTATCAGGTAAAGATGGTCAAGGCAAATTGGGAAGCCGGGCAGTTCTGGTTCTTATATTCATCTTGAAAAATCCATTCCAGTATATTAGACTATATACAGTATACTTGAAAAATTACCCAGCAGAAAGGAGCTTCTATGAAGAAAATTATGGTCCTGGCCATTGCCCTGGCAATCGCTCTCTCCTTTGTCGGCTGTGACAAAATCAAGCAGATGTTCGGCGGTGGGACCGCACCACCGACCAATCCCCAGCCCTCTACTCAGCAACCTCCGGCACAAAAACAACAGACCGTTCCCAATCAGCCGTCAGCCCAGCAACCGGGCAATTTCAATTTCAGCGGAACTTACCAGACGGATTTCGGCAAGATGACCCTCACCCAGAACGGAAATCAGGTTACTGGAAGCTACGAATATAATTCCGGAAGGATATCCGGCTCCATTGACAAGGGAATCCTGTATTTTACCTGGGCGGAGGGTGGTGGCGCAACCAGCGGAACCGGCTATTTCCAACTGAGCGCTGACGGCAAGAAGTTTACCGGCCAATGGCGCTACGGGACCAGCGGTGCTTATACCGGAGATTGGAGTGGCACGAGAATGTAGTTCATCAAAAGAATCCCTCGCTCTTCTAACCGGGCTTACGCCCGGTTTCGTAATAACCTTTTTTCTAATTTTGTGATATATTTTAGAGAATGCATTAACGCCATCAACCCATAACTCTCTATCGGAAAACCATCCAATGTCCGCGCAGATTTTGCCTAAACTAACAGTTTTTGCCACAGCTTTTTGCTTGACTCTGATTATCTCCAGTTGCGCCAGGTCGCCAAAGGAAAAAAGCGACCTTCCTCCGGGAATTGTTGAGGAAGAGACCAGCTTTACCACCGTTGATGGGGATATTCTGCATGGTAAATATTGTTACCCGACTGGAGTCAAAAGCAAACTACCGGCAATACTTCTCCTCCCCGATTTGGGGGGAACGGATGCCGATTGGAAAGTCGCCGGTTCGGAGCAGGGCATCTTTCAGCATCTCGCCTACCAGTTGGCTTCCGCTGGTTTCCTGGTCTTTCGCTTCGACCAACGGGGCTTCGGCGATTCCACGAAAGCCAAACCCTACAATCAATCCAATCTGGACCAGCTTATCTCCGACTCCCTGCGGGCACTGGGAACATTAAAAACGCACAATCTGGCGGATACCGAGAGAATAATAGTTATCAGCGCCGGCTTGAGCTCCTTTATCGCCCCCCAGCTAGCCAGGGCGGATAATTCGGTCAAATTACTTCTCCTGCAAAACCCCTGGGCAGAAAGCTACGGAAGTTACCTGGTCAACTCCTTGATAAATTACCCTCTAACCCGACTATCGGGGATAGTTGACCGGAATAGCGACGGAATCATAACCCCAAAAGAGATAGAGCAATTGGAATCGGCTCCTGAAGACTACGATTTCATCTCTTCCAATTATGAGCTTCTCTTTTCTGACCAGGAGGAGTCGGAGGACGAAGGGTTACACTTCAATCCCCAAACAGATAGCAATGGCGATGGGATTTTGGACATAGAAAAGGAAATTAGACCGGCTTTGGAGAAACAATTGGGGTTATTTCTTCAGGAAAAGGACGACGCTTTAACCAAAAGCCTATTGTCGGCGCCAACCCCAGCGGAGACGATTTCAGGATTAAAATGCTTTGTGCTTTTGTGGACTGGAGAAAAAGATGCGCTATCTCCACCCGGTCAAGCAAAGATTTTTCAAAGCCGGCTAAGGGCTGATAATAATGCCTTGGTCATCAACGCCGGTCTGGGGCATACTATGAGTAAAGTGAGCGAGGAGCGCGATTCATCCGGCAAAGCACTATCTTACAACGACTATCCAGCAATCTGGGACGATGCAAATATCCAGGAGCTGATAGCCTGGCTTAGGGCGAACAACAGTATTATGGACAAAAAGTGAGATATGACACTGGACATAAATATGTTAGCCGCGGGTATTACTATTATTGGAAAATCCTTGCCATAATGCCTAAATATGTTGTATAATAGCTAATAGTGAACCCCTCGGCGGGAGGAGGAGAAATACTTCCTACCGTAAGAAATACCCAAGGTAATCCTAAAAATTGTATATAATTGTCTAACCCTAAAAAGAGGTTGAAAAATGAAAAGATGGATTGTTCTAGTCCTGTTGTTATTGACCGCTTCCTCGGCCTGGTCAATAACTGCAGAAGAAGCCGAGCAAAGGGTGATAGGCGATGTGTGTATGAACAATTTAGAGAACACCCGCCTTACCATCTACGAAGGGATTCAACCCGGCGGGACTATTCTGCAATCGTTCAAGGATGAAGCTACCGTTCCCTTTGACGCTTATTTCTTTCTGGTGGATAACCTGCCCTCGGCTAACTGGGAGCATCCCTGCCAGTGGGTCTTCGTTGATGCAGAGACCGGCGAGCTCTCGGTAGTGGATATGATGTCTCCGCCAAGAGACCTCAAACCAACGGTCCTGCACGAGCCCCTCACTCTGGGTAGTTATTCCTACGAGGAGATGACGCAGAGAATTAAAGAGGAACAGACCAAAATCTTTGGGAAGGAAAAATACGAATTTGACCGTAGTAAAAGTAAAGGCATGCGCTACGCCCTGTTAATTGACGGGGGGTGGGACCAATCTAACAACCACATTCGTTACTGGGATGATGTTGCCTTCATTTATCGGGCTTTGGTGAACTACTACGGTTATACCGACGATGAGATAATTGTCTGTATGTCCGACGGAGATGACCCGGCAATTGACCGTTCCGATGGGACCAGCTCTCCGCTGGACCTGGACGATGACGGAGACGATGATTACTATCTAGATGCTACCCGGACCACCGTCCTCGCTCAATTGCAGTGGTTGGTGGATAATACCACTGCTAGTGACCAGGTATTCATCTTCACCACCGACCACGGCGCCGAGGATGGCTCACTATGTATGTGGAACCACGGTTCTATTTATCCAAGCGAGTTCAAACCTTATGTTGAAAATATGCCCGCCGATGTGGTGGTATGCACCTTTGAGCAGTGTTTCTCCGGTGCCTTCACTGACGCCTTGGCTGATGTTGAGAACTGCGTGAGTTCAGCAGCTGTTGATGCTTATAACTACTCCTACGCTATGGGTCCAGATTATATGTTTGATACCTATGTCTATCACTGGACTTCAGCGGTCTACTGGCAGCTTCCCGGTTTCGCCGGCTATCCGGATACCCCGGTGGACGCGGACAGCGACGACTCCACCGAAGTGGAGATGGACGAAGCTTTCCTGTATGCCGACGCTATGGATTCAGACGATTACAACTCCCAATACCAGGACCCCTCGGGCATAGGCGACGCGACCACCTTGTGGGGCAATACCACCGGAATCAATATCTCCATCACCCAGTGGACACTTGAGGAGACGGCTGGCGACGGAGACGGCTTTTGCGAGCCGGGGGAGAGCTTTAACCTGACCCCATATCTGCAGAACAACGGCACAGTTACCGCCACCGGCGTCCAACTAACCCTATCCACCGACTGCACGGGCATCACCATTGACCAGGCTACCACCACCTGTCCGGACATCCCCCCGGGTGACACTCAATACCCCTCCACGCCCTTATCCTTCTTCGTTAACAACGATGTGGACCACAACTTCTGGGCAGATTTCAACCTTAATGTAGCCACCAATGAGGGCTACAACAGGAACTTCTACTATAAAACCGGGGTGGTCACCGACTACGGCTTCCGCGATTTTGTGGAGGCTGGCGAGGGTTACTGGCAGCATGAAGGTGTGGGCGACCGCTGGCACATCTCCGACACCGACTCCCACAGCCCCAGCCACTGCTGGCGCTGCGGACAGACCGACGGCTCCGGATACTACAACAACATGGACGAACACCTGTATAGTCCCCTGATTCTGGTAACCACCGACGGAAATGAGACTCCTTACCTCTCCTTCTGGAACAACCGTGGGCTATACTCCACCGACGATGTATGCTATCTGCTGATAGATGACGGAGGCGGGTTCGTAGAGCTGGACAGCTTTAACACCTCTTCCTCCGGTTGGGAGCAAGAATCCTTTGACCTTACCTCCTATGTGGACGGCACAGTGCAGTTTGACTACAATATGGTCACCAATGCCACTGGCAACACCGACCTGGGCTGGAATGTGGACGACATTGTGGTTACCCCCAACATATATACTGGTGCTTCCGTCTATAACTTCTTCACTATGTGCGAGGATGGCCGTGTAATCGTCAGCTGGCAGACCACTGAGGACAGCGGAATCACCGGTTTCAATCTCTACCGTCGCGAGATGACCCTCCAGCAGAAGGAAATTGGCTCACCGTTTGAGCTCTCCTCCATCCTGGGGAACGAACCCAAGCTCAAGACTGCCAATAACGATTGGCAGAAGCTGAACCAGTCATTAATCGTGGGCAGCAGTCCTTACCATTTTGTAGACAGTGAGGTAGAGCTGGGCACCACCTACGAATACCGCCTGGCAGCAGTTTATGGTGACCACAGCGCAAACGAAGCCAGTTCCACCATAACGGTTCAAGGTCAGACCAACCCCTTCAGCTACCACCTGGCTCAGAGTTATCCCAACCCCTCGCACGGTCAACTGACCATTGAATACGCTCTCCCCCAGACCAGCCCGGTCTCGCTCAAAGTCTATAACTTGAGCGGGCAATTGGTAGCTGACCTGGTTAACAGCGAACAGATGGCGGGAATTTACTCGGTAAAATGGGACGCCACCAGTCTTGCCAGTGGTGTCTATATCTACAGTCTTAGCGCTGGTGATTTCCAGTGCTCCAAGCAGATGGTATTGGTCAAATAGCGGCAACTTTTTAATTCAACCTAAGCCCGCCTGCGGAAAGGCGGGCTTTTTTATATGCAAACTGCACTGTCCACTTGACATCGCTGGGTAAAAGGCTATAATTTAGTGGAAATTATCCGGAATCAAAAGGAGCTGGATTTGGTCCGTAATCCAACCTACACAATCTTGATAATGCTAATGCTCACCACCCAGGTCTATCCAGCAGAACCAGTGGTGGTTTTGGCTTACGCTACCGCAGTTTGGGGTCCGTATTGCCGGGATACCGAGAACGCCTGTCTTGCCCTGCTCAAGGAGTTGTCCCCGCAGAGCCTTTGCCCGTTAGCGATACACATCGGTGACGAATTCTACACCTCGGCGACGGAACCGTTGATTAACCACTATCAATTTCAATATATTCCCGCGCCGGTAATAGATGGCTCCTACGATGTCAAACGGGGCATTGATTACGAAACACTCCAGCCACTGGTGGAGGCTCGCCTAGCCGAGCAGAGGGCAACTGCTCTCTCCGTAGACGGAAAAATATCACCGAACGGTGAGACCATAGATGTATCTATTACTATATCTCCAGAAAAGCCGCTGCCGGCGAAACTTACTCTAATAGTCTTCTTGCGCGAGGACAACCTCTTTTACGGAGGAGCCACCCAGCAGTTCGTCTGCCGGGATTTGGCTATACAGGAAGTAACCGTTACTGAAGACCTGACACCTATTACTATCCAATTTAGTTTTCCACTAAATCCCAGTTGGAATACGGAAAACCTCAGCGTAGGGGCTTTTTTACAGGATATGGATAAACCAATAGAGGAATATGGTATTTATCAGGGCGCCTGGGACGGCAACCTGCGTTAATACTACAAATTACATAAGAAGGTGAAACATGAAGAAAATCGGCTGGCAGATAAGACTCGCTTTTCTTCTGGTGTTATCGACAGCACTGCTTTACCTGCTACACTATGTCATCTTCCGCGATGCCTATCATATCTTCCTCTACTCGCTGGGTGACCTGGCTTTTCTACCGGTAGAAGTATTGCTGGTGACTCTGGTCATACATGGTTTGCTCACCCAACGGGAGAAACGTATTATGCTCAATAAGATGAATATGGTCATCGGCGCTTTCTTTAGCGAGGTGGGCGCCACACTCATTAAGCAGATTATCAGTTTTGATACTTCCCCGGAGGAGATTAAAAGCAAGCTTTTGGTAAATAGCAGCTGGAGCGAGCGGGTCTTTCGTAATGCAAATAGGATAGCTAAAATGTATGATGGTAATATTGATAGCCGACGAGGAAATTTGACCGAGTTGCAAGCTTTTCTTCTGACAAGACGAAACTTTATGCTCCGCCTGCTGGAAAACCCCAATCTATTGGAGCACGAGACCTTCACCGAATTGCTCTGGTCAGTATTTCATCTCACCGAGGAGCTGGTCTCCCGGAAGGATTTGAAGCAACTCCCGGAAGCGGACTATAACCACCTTTCCGGGGATATTAAGAGAGCATATATTCTTCTTTTATGCGAATGGCTGGCTTATATGCAACACCTGCAAACCAGCTACCCCTACCTCTTCTCTCTGGCCGTGCGCACCAACCCCTTTGACCCTCAAGCCAGAGTGGAGATACAGAACTGACTACTCTAAACAATAGAGCTGTTTATTCTAGTTATTTTCAATAGACCAAATAAGAATCTAAGATAAATCTGAACTCTTAACTCCCAATATAGTCCTTTCACCCAAGGAGATAAATATGGATGTAAAGGAAGCCATTAACCAACGTCGCGCTTATCGCTCCCTGGACCCGGTAGATATTACCCCCCGGTTGGTAGAGGACCTGGCAACCTGCGCTCAGCTTGCCCCCTCCTGTTTCAACAACCAGCCCTGGAGATTTGTCTTCGTCTACGACCCTCAAATACTCGTTAAGCTCCACTCGGCGCTCTCCCCGGGAAACGAATGGGTGCATTCCGCTTCTACGATAATCGCCGTATTCGGCAAGAAAGAGGAGGACTGCGTCCTAAAAGAGCGCGAATATTACCTGTTTGACCTCGGTATGGCTACCGCATTTATCATACTGCGCGCCACCGAACTGGGGCTGGTGGCTCACCCCATCGCCGGCTACAACCCCGAGAAGGCGAAAGAGATACTGGGCATCCCCCAGGAGATGATGCTTATCACCCTGGTAAATGTCGGCAAGCATTCTCCAACCATCAGCCCGATACTCTCCGAAAAACAGAAACACGATGAAGTGGAACGTCCGGAGAGAAAAGCATTGTCCCAATTTGTCTATATGAATTCCTATAAACCAGATAATCCTTAGCCAAATCACCAAAGGGGTGTAAAAATGAACGAAATTATCCATGTGGAAATTCCCTCCACTGACCTGAAGAAATCCAAGGAATTCTACGAGAAGTTATTCAATTGGAAAGTGGATTTGGTCCCGGAGATGAACTATGCGATGTGGGCTGCTCCCGCAGGTCCGGCGGGGGGCTTTAATCCAGTCAAAGAGCTATGCACCTGCGCCGAGGGCTGCACACTTATCTATATCCAGATAGAGAATGTAGACTCCAAATGCAAAGAGATAGAATCAGCCGGCGGGAAGGTCATTAAAGCGAAGACTGCAGTGGGGAATATGGGCTGGTTTGCCATAATCCAGGATACTGCCGGGGGTGTGATAGGAATTTGGGAGAATGCTCCTAAGCAGGAGAATGCTCCTAAACCCTAGTTAAGGGGTAAGTTTTGTCAGCACACCTTGCACGCTCTTTGCACGCTCCTTGCACGCTCTTTGCACGCTCCTTGCGCCGCTCCTTGCGCCGCTCCTTGCGCACTCTGCTCTCTTTTTGAGCAGAGAGTGAATTAATATGTTTAAACAATTACTCCACAAAGGACTATGACCGAGCAGAACAAAGCATACCTATTTGCCGGAATCTCCGTCCTGCTCTGGTCTACGGTGGCTACCGCCTTTAAGCTCGCCCTGCGCGAGCTTTCCTTTATCCAACTCCTTTTCTACTCCTCCATATTCTCCGCTATCGCCTTGTTCATTTACCTGCTCGCTTCCGGAAAAGTAAAGCTGCTCAAAGAAACTACTCCTAAAGATTTAATAAAATCGGCGACCTTCGGCCTGCTCAACCCCTTTATCTATTATCTCGTCCTGTTCAAAGCCTACTCCCTTCTACCGGCGCAGATAGCCCAGCCCTTAAACTATACCTGGGCAATACTTCTCTCCTTACTTTCTGTGCCTCTGCTAAAGCAAAAATTGCGCCCAGTCAGTCTTATTGGGCTTCTGGTCAGCTTTGCCGGCGTGGTGGTAATCGCTATGCGCGGTTCTTTCGCATCGTTGGAAATGGTAAATCTGACCGGCTGTCTGCTGGCGTTGGGCAGCGCTCTGTTCTGGGCGCTATTCTGGATTTTCAACCTCCGTGACCGACGCCAGCCGGCCGTCAAACTCTTTCTCAACTTCGCTTTTGGAGCCATTTACATAAGCATACTGACTGTATTCTGTAAGGAATTGCGCCTGCCCAGTCCCTTCACCTTAGGAACGACAGTCTATATCGGTCTCTTTGAGATGGGACTCACCTTCCTCTTCTGGCTCCTCGCCATGCAGTATTCCCGGGAAAGCACCAGTATCGCCAACCTTATTTATCTCTCTCCATTCCTCTCTCTGGTCTTCATTCACTTCATACTGGGCGAAGAGATTCTCTGGTCGTCGGCCTTCGGTCTGGCCTTGATAGTGGCAGGAATTCTTTTGCCCAAGTTAAATCTAAGAAGGGGAAGAAGATGATTCTAGTGCTTGCCTTGACCATACAACATTATGTAAAACTAGGGTGCTTGATTTGCCTTCATTTTGTTAAATTTACTTGTTACTATTAACCACCTGATGATCAAGCGAGGAGATGAACAATGCCCAGCATCTACATTATGGCGATTATCACCACCCTCTTCTGCCTGCTACTTTATGGTGGCTTCATCGCCTGGAGAACACCGAGAAAGGAATTACCATTCCTAGCCCTGGTCTTAGTCGCCATGCTGCCTATGGAGCCAATCTCTTTCTATCTGGTGCGTATGCCCATAAACGGCTTATTGGTCAATTGGCTGGGCAAAGACTCCTCGGTATATGGTTTTCTGACCACATTTTACGCCCCGCTCACCGAGGAGCCGGCAAAACTCTGGATTCTCCTGATTCCCTGGTTTGCAAAAGGAATTGAGAAAAATAATTTTATCCGCATCGCTATGACTATAGGGCTCGGCTTCGGTATAGGAGAGCTGTGGATGCTGGCGGAAAAAATTTCTCATATAGAGGAATATTCCGCCTATCCCTGGTATATGTTCACCGGTTTTTTGAACGAGAGATTTATGGTCTGCATTATGCACGGCGCCTTCACTGCCCTGGCCCTCAGCCGATTGCGGAAGACTTTTATCCTAGGCGTTCTAGGGGCGATGTTCCTGCACTATTTAGGTAACTTTCCACTTTACCTGATGGGCACAGACTTTGGTGGACTGGGCGCGACAACCTGGGGGATAATAGTAAATATATGGATAACAATCTACTTCCTTTTAATGATTACCCTTCTGGTCTTTCTCGCCACCAGGAAAATCGCTCTCGGTCGTTTCTTTTTCGGCGACGCCCAGTGCCCGGAATGCGGCACCATCTACCCCCGACCATTCTGGCTGGGAGTGAATATGGTCACCAGAAGATACGAGCGCTGCCCGCACTGCAAAAAATGGCATTGGATTACTAGAAAAGAGGAGATAAAACCTGCAAAAGAGGCTGATGAGGAAAAAACCAAAGCACAATAGTGTCGGTAAGGCGCCGCGGACCGGGTCCGAGCTTTTGCAAGGCGATTGCGGACCAGGTCCGACCTAGCTTGTAGATACAGAAAAGCCCCGCCAAAGGCGGGGCTTTCATTGCCCTAAGCTACTTTCTATCCCTTGCCGTAATCCACCTTTTTTGCCCCAGCCCAGTTCACATCCTTGGTTATCGCCTTCTCAAAAGTGGTGTTCACCAGATTGGCGTTGGTGAAGTCGGAGCCGGTCAGGTCACAGCCATCAAAATTACCGTTCACTATGTTGGCGTTAGTAAAGTTGCTGTTTTTGGCGGAACCCTGTTCAAAGCTCACCCCCACCATATTAGCGTCAGTAAAATCAGCTCCGTTGGCGGTAACCCCATTCATACGAGTATCCACCAGGTTAGCACCGGAGATTACCGCTCCGTTGAGCACTGCTCCACCCAAATCAGCCCCTACCAACTGGGCTTGCTTCAGGTCCGCTCCCGCCAAAATGCAATTGGAAAGGTCGGCGCCGGTCAAGCTAGCCTCAGCGAGCTTGGCTACGGAGAGGTCGGCACCATTGAAATCCACCTCGGTCAGATTACAATAATGCAGGTCTTCGCCGTCTTTCACCTTCTTGACAATCTCATCCACATAAGCTTGCTTGTCTTCAAGGTGAGTCCAGCAGTATTTTGAGTCGGTCAGGGCTAGTTTATTACAGTTGGGGTTATGGCATTTTTCAGAGGATACCCATCTCCCCTTACCGCAGGAGATGAGCACAATAAACAGAAAGATGAGAAGAATAATGGCGATAAGCCGCCTGTTTTCAATGCTCCACATAACTACCTCCAGTTTGGAAGATAGATGAAAAATGGAGATGATTCATTTAACAATGTTAATTATACCACAAGTCAGGCAATTTTTGATAAAAAAAGCAACTTGTAAATTTACACAGAATTAGGCTAGTAAATACCATCAATTATTCACTAATAATGGTTACATCTGATATTACCCCGATTCCTATCCCTATTTATCGCCTAATCTCCATTGACCAACCCCCAATGATTTGTTATTATTCACTCAATTATGCACTCCAGCAACCTCCACATAACCCTCTCAACTCTTGCCGGCTTTATTCTCCTACTAATTGTGTTCTCTGCCCCTCCTCTCTTAGCGCAGACTGAACCATCCGCAGATGACGAGACGGGGACTATAACTGAAGTTGAGAGCAATCCCACCGCCCCAGCCAATGAAGAATCAACCGGGCTTACCCCGGAGGAGATCGAGGCTTTAATCCTGGCACCCCGGGAGGGAGACACCTTTCACGACTCATCCGCCCTTTTAATTGTCACTAAAGAGAAGAAATACCCCAAAGGTGCTCTACTACGTTCTCTGGTTCTTCCCGGCTGGGGGCAGTTTTACAACCACGCCTGGTGGAAGGGCTTTTTGGTAATTGGCGGAGAGGTAACTTTCGCCGCCGTTGCCGTCCGGCAATATCTAAAAAGTAAGGACTGCCTGAGGAAATCGCGCCAAACCTCCGGCTCCGAGTCGGACTATTACCTCGACCAATATAAATATTATCAGGTAGAAATGGAGAAATACGGCTGGTTCTTCGTCGGAGTCCTGGTCTTCTCTATGCTGGACGCCTATGTTGACGCCCACCTCTACGACTGGGAGGTCGGTGATATAGAGAAGGAAGCAGAGGGCAAGAAGGAGCAAAAATTCTCCCTGGACCTGGCTCCCTGGGAGAAAGGCTTAGGGCTTTCCCTCAATGTCAGTTTTTGATCTTCCCCAAAAATCAAGAATTTATCTATGACCAAACGCATTGTAGTGATAATGGCTGGTGGGCGGGGTGAGCGCTTTTGGCCTCTCTCCCGTCTTAAACGCCCCAAACAGTTTCTACCACTTATAGGGGGCAGGACTCTTCTGGAAGGCACTCTGGAGCTTGCGGAGAGCTTACCCGGGGTGGGTTATGTATGGATAGTGGTCGGCAAGGAAATGGTGGATGAGGCTCACTCCCTATTCCCCCAGTTTCCCCAGGAACAGATAATTATTGAGCCGGTTGGACGTAACTCCGCACCCTGTCTGGGGCTTTCCGCAATAATTGCCAAAAAGCGTCTGGGCGGTGCGACCGGCATTCTGGCAATGCCCGCCGACGGCTTGATACTTGACCAGGAGAGCTTTCGGGAACGAGTGGATAGGGCTTTTCAATTAGTGGAGAGCGAAGACCTTTTGGTCACCTTTGGAGTAAAGCCCACCCGACCGGAGATTGGCTACGGCTACTTGGAGCTGGGCGAGGCATATGATGCCCAGGCGGGTATCTTTGGAGTAAAAAAATTCCACGAGAAACCGGACATACCCACTGCGCAAAGATATGTTGTCTCCGGCAAATACCTCTGGAACAGCGGTATGTTCGTCTTCCGCGCCGATGTTTTTCTCCATGCGGTATCAAAATATGCTCCGCAACTATTCAAAGGCTTAGCCCAACTGGAAAAGGCAATGGATGGCGCGGATTTCCCGGCGCAGCTGGCAAAGATCTTTCCCCAGCTTCCGGCGGAGTCGGTTGACTACGCCATTATGGAGAAGGCGGACAACATTGTAACCGTGGCCAGCGACATCGGTTGGGACGACATCGGCAATTGGGACGCGCTCTTTCGGCTTTCGGAAAAAGACGCCAACGGCAATATAGTAATTAACCGGGCGGTGGTGGTGGATAGCAAGAACAACCTTCTGGTCGGGGAGGGAGTAACCATCGCCACCCTGGGCGTGGAAGATTTGATTGTCATCGCCACTCCGTCTGCCGTCCTGGTCACCAGAAAGGGTCAAGGACACAATATTCGCAGGATTTTAGAGCAGATAAAAAAAGACCCACATTTGGAGGACCTGCTCTGATGGTAAAGGCTGGTGACGATTCGGGAAGCCCTTTCGGAGGTATGCGCCGTATCCACGAGGGAAAAAGGAAAGACCAAAACACTGACGAAGGGGAACGAGAGACCGACGGCAAAAAGATGAGTTTCCTGGCGCATCTGGAGGAGTTACGCAAGTCGCTTTTACGAATGATAATAGTTGTCGCTCTGGGAACCGCGGTCTGTTTCTACTTCTCCCGCGACCTGCTCGCGTTCATCATCCAACCCGCCGGCATCACCCTCATCTATATTGCTCCATTTGAAGCTTTCTTCGCTCAACTAAAAGTAGCTTTCGTTCTGGGATTATATCTCACCCTGCCCCTCTCGGCGTTCTTCATCTGGCAGTTCATTGCTCCCGCCATCCACCGCCGCCGCAAGGTCCTGGTTATCCCTTTTATGATTTTCGTCTTCATCTTCTTTACCGTGGGCGCTTACTTCGCCTATCTGATACTACCGGTGACTATGCAGTTCTTCCGTAGCTTTGAGATGGAGGGCTCATTAAAAGCGAGCTGGTCGGTGGGACGTTATGTGGATTTTGTTTTGCGGATGCTGGTCGGCTTTGGAGCGGTCTTTGAGGCGCCGGTGGTAGTCTTCTTTCTAGCCCGTATGAGCATACTCTCGGCAAGGACTATGTTATCCAAATGGAAGTGGTTTGTATTGGGAATATTCATATTAGCCGCGGTCATCACCCCGGGACAGGATATCTTCAGTATGCTGCTTCTGGCGGCGCCGCTAATCGTGCTCTACATAATATCTATTATCGTGGCTCTCGTGGCTTTCCCCAGGAAAAAAGCGGAGAACGAAGGCAGTTAAAGCATTATTGCACTATATCAAACTCCCCCTCTTGCAAATATTTGTCTATCCCCTCTTTCCCCACCGATTTCATCTTCGGTTTCTCCTCCAGCAAATCCTCTATCATCGCCTGAGCGGTGGTGGGTATAACCCTCACCTCAAAGGAGTTCTCCGCTTCACCCATTGTTCCGGCATCTCTATCAACCCAGACGGTGAGCACCCGCGCGGACATTACTATTGCCTCGCCGTCACTGCGGAGCTTGGTAACTGAAAGAACATGGTAAGCCAAAACCTGAGGTATCATACTGTTATCAAAGTAGGCGGTAGCCTTATCAAGACCACCATATTTAGCGATAAAATTACTCCCCACCAGCTGGAGAGCGCCACCGCCGTCGTGCTTTATCCAGGCGCTCATAAATCTCTCCACATAAATGCGAGCCAGTTCCGAGGTAGCATTCAAAAGCTCTGCGTCCTCTACCGTCTGCGGGGCTAAAAATTCATCCCCCTCTTTCTCTTTCTCCTGCAGGAGTTTCTCCTGCAGGAGTTCAGCTACCTGACTCCGCATATCCTTACTAATAACTTCCATCCCACGATGGTATTTATAATTCTCGTAGAGCACAAAGGCACTGGCTCCGGAAAGAACTAATATCGCCACAAAAACCCAGGCCTTTTTGCGGGTGGCGGGAATGGACAGAACTGCGAGAAAGAATACAATTGTGGAAAAAAGAGCCCAGGAAATTTTCAAGATAGAGAGTGGAGAGCGGTGGATTTTGAAGACCAGTGCCTCACCGTTCACCCTGGGGAAAACTACTCCCGGTGGCGGCTCTTGTCCTACTGTAATCACTATCGGTTCATAGCCACGGCGCTGGCAAGTAACCTCGGCAATCAAACTCCCGTAATATCCCGCCGGTCCGAAGGCGCAACTCTGGCTATCAAACTGGAGCAAGCCCTCTTTGCCCATATCCAGCAGAACCAGCTGCGCTTGACCGTCCTCTCCGCTCACCCCGGAGATTACTGCGGAAGAATAACTTGCCAATTCCGGGTCTCCGCTTTCAATTTTCTGATAAGTAACCGTGATGAGGGCGTCGCCCACCGGCTTGTCGTTCTGGTCTATGATAACGAAAATATAGACACCCTGATTCGGCGAAGACCAGCAAACACTTGCCCAAAAGAGCAGGAAAAATATGAGACCAGCCAGCCATCTGGTCGGTTGAAAGAGACACATTATCCTACCTCCACAGGACTATAATAAGTAATTCTGGTGATAAATTAAACTGAAAAATGCGCCAAAAATAATGATTAACCCCTTTACATTTGCATTAATCGTGATATAATAGCAAGATTTGCTAAAAATATCACAAATTTAGACGCTGAAGGTATCAATTGAAAGCGAGACAATAAAAATGCCCAAGATTCTGGTGGTCAACGCCGGCTCCTCCTCAGTTAAGTATCAATTGATAGATATGGAAAGCGACGGTGGAAAACGGCTGGCGAAGGGACTGGTGGAGCGCATCGGTTTGGAGAAATCCTTCCACACCTATTCGCCCAACGGCGGCACCAAAACCCAGACCGAGGTAGTGGTTCCCAACCATACTAAAGCAATTGAGCAAGCCCTGCAGATGCTCCTGGACCCCAATGTGGGGGTTATCACCGACAAGAGTGAGATTACCGCAGTCGGTCATCGGGTGGTGCACGGCGGAGAGAAGTTCGCTTCCTCAATCATCATCACCGACGAAGTTATGGACCAAATAAAGGACTGCCAAAGGCTTGCGCCCCTGCACAATCCTCATAATATAAAAGGCATTGAAGCCTGTCAGGAACTTTTTCCGGATATCCCCCAGGTAGCCGTCTTTGATACCGCCTTCCACCAGACTATGCCCAAGCACGCCTTCCTCTACGCCATACCCTACGAATTCTACACCAAGGGGGGCATTCGCCGATACGGCTTTCACGGCACCAGCCACTATTATGTCGCCCGGCGGGCGGCACAGGAACTGGGCAAGCCCCTCTCTGAGCTCAAGATAATTACCGTCCATCTGGGAAACGGCGCTTCCATTACTGCGGTGGACCAGGGGCGCTCGGTGGATACCTCTATGGGGCTAACCCCGCTGGAGGGCTTGGTGATGGGGACGCGCTGCGGGGATATTGACCCGGCTATACCCCTCACTCTGATGCGGGATAACGGCATCTCCGCCGAGGAGATGGACAAGATGCTCAACAATAAGAGCGGCATTCTGGGGCTTTCCGGCATTTCCAACGATATGCGGGACATAGAGAACGCCGCCGAGGAGGGCGTAGAATCCGCTATACGTGCCGAGGATGTCTTCTGTTATCGGATAAAGAAGTATATCGGCGCCTACGGCGCGGTTTTGGGGGGTCTGGATGCGCTGGTCTTCACCGGGGGGATTGGCGAGAATTCGGTGGTGGTGCGGGCTAAATCCACTGAAGGGCTGGAATTTATGGGCATAAAGCTGGATGAGGCGCTCAATCAGAAGCTTAATCGCGGTCGGGGAAAGATAAGCGCTGAGGATTCAAAAGTGGCGGTCTTCATCATCCCCACCAACGAGGAGCTGGTGATAGCCGAGGACACTTATAGATGCACCCGGGAAAAATAGAGGGGATGCAGATAAGGCTAGCCCCGCCACTGGCGGGGTTTTTTGCATTATGGGGCTGATGAGATTTTAGAAACCACACCGTCAACAAGACTACAGCCATCTATGCCCTTGATGACCAGACGATAGAACTTGGCGCCGATTGGCGGTTCTGAAAGCAGACTCAGCTTCTGCCAGCTTCCAAAGTCAAGAGGTCCCACCTCCGACTGGGGATAGACTTTTGACAGCTCCGCTCCATATTGGTCATACCAGATGATGCCCAGATTGCTCTTTCCCCTATCCTCGTCCTCCTGAACCTGGGGAAAACCGCCGAACCAAGCGCTGGCGCTGACCCAGCAACCCACCGGCAAGGCAATCAAATCTCGCGAAGCGACCTCCAATATATCCACATTTGGCGTATCCTCCAGGCGCAGCATTAGCGCCCGGTCGCCAAACTTGGGCCGGCGGTCGTCAAACTCTATACTTTTTAAGCCGTCTGGCACAGTTGTAATCTGCACCCAGCGGTCGGGGAGACCGTCGTTATCGTCGTCCGCTTCAAAACCACCATTGGAAACTAAATTTGTCTCCTTCAGCACCAGACAATCCCATCTGGCTTGACCTATAAAACTAGGGGATACGGTAACCCCCACCTTGACCCACCGCGTCCACTCCGGCAGAGCATCTCCGGAGATTATTGCCGACCTGAATTGGAAATCAGGGGCATTCTCTATCACCGAACCCAAAGGAATTATCCCCTCGCCCTCGTCCTGAATATTCCGCTCCCCGTCAAAACAATACAATACCAGCTGGGTAGTGCATATATTTGCCGACCCCCAGCCGGAGAACTCGTAGACAGAACCCCGGTCCAGGGAAATGAATTCGTCGTTCAATATCGTAGTATTGTTAAACTTATCGAAATTTATCACCATCCCGCAGGTGCCGAATTTCTTCCAGGCATCACTTATCTGCGGACTGTTTTGACTATTATACGCCTCCCAGCCCTCGGGGATGTTATCTTGACCCGCTCCTTGATAGTCTCCGTCATACTCAAAGGAAAAATCGTATAACATATTATCCGGCTGAAACTTGACTGCGTCCACCCAGCAAGTCCCGCTGGCGCCCACCCCACCGCCCACCTGTATTGACGCTTTGCCATAGACCGCACCGGGGGGGATGGGGGTGTAAGGGATGGTTACGGAGAGTTTGGTCCATTGACTGAGCGTATTCTTTATATGCGCGGAATCTATATCCGCCAGCTTATTCCCATTATTGTTATACCAGCTGAAGCGAAGATAAATATCACTCGCCACCAGATTGGCAGTCTTGACCATCGCCGAGAGCTGGTAGTTTTGCCCCCGGTCAAAGGACTGTTTATTGACATCACCGGTTGCGTCTATATATTGTTGGACATTATTCACCGTTTGCTGGGGCATCGCTCCTACGGTGAACTTCAGACTGTGATAACGGTCAAAATACGCGCCATGGTCAACTACCGGATTGCCCAGCGCCACCCAGCCGGTCAGCGAGTCGCCCACATCAAAAGAGCCGTTCTGTAGTTGGCTTCGGTCCAGAAAGAAAATACGCCCATCCCCACCGTTAATGTCAAAGGCAAAGCTATAAGCTCCGTTCTGCTCCTTGGTGCACTGCGGATAGAAGTTATTATTGTAATTGGGACAAGCGACATCGTAGCCCTCGGGGCGGGTAAATTCCCCTTCGGAACTGTCATAAGTGGGATAGAAATATGGATAGGGAATATCAAATAGCTCCCGGACGCCGGTGCCACTACCCCGTAAATGGATGGTGAAGTCCGGGTTGCGGGGGTTAATAATGGGGACATTCTCCATATCGGTCGCCCGGTTGACGATGTAGAGGTAGTCGCGGTTCTGGGTATCCTTCAGATGACCGTAGTGCAGATACTGCGACTGGGGGCAGGTTACCGAGGGACTCTGCCAGGAATAGGTGCCACCCTCGGTCTTCTGCCAGATTTTGGGCTGTTGGAAGTGCATTGATAGTTTCCAATCATCAAAGCTCTGCGCTTCGGTGATGGGCGTAGTGGCTTCCAGCAAACGCATAGAATAGAGCCGGGAGCGAATGTCCTTAATCTTGACGCTCTCGTGGTCGTGCATCTCCCACCAGTCGTAGAAATGGGCGTGGGGCTGGTCAAAATTAGTTCCATCCCATATGCCAAACTGCTGATAGACAGCGTATATAGGGTTGTATCCTATGCCTTGCTTATAATACCATTCCCCGAACTCGGGATAACCAAAACATCCCCCTAATTCCGCCCACTTTTTGTAAGCGGTGGAGACCAAACCGAAAATACCAATGCCCTTAGCCCCGCAAGCCAGAGATAGCTCTATCTCGGCGCGCAGTTCCTCTCGGGAGGGGTAATACCAATTATCGTCGTAACTATTGCTATTATCGCCAAAAGCTTGAATCTCGTTCCAAAAGATGCAATCGTATTTCTGGGCGACCAGATTTATCCAGTTCAGATGGCGCACTACACCGTCATAGCCCCCCAGTTCCGGGGAGGTCTCCACTTTACCGTCATTACCCTCAGGACCGTCAAAGTCAAAGCCGAACTGGAGCTGACGAAGTCCACCAGCAGTCCCGTCGTGATAACGCCAGCGGATGGGGAAGACACGAAATTCAATTAAATCGTTCCAGTTCTCATTGACTCCCCCGGGAGGAGGAGCTTGAACGATGGGAGGAAGATAGCAATGCACCATCCAATCGTAAAAGCCTTTACCCTCATAATCATAAGGATTATTTATCTGCGGAAACTCCCTGTTGCGCATATCGCCGGTATAAGGATAAAAGCTGTTGTAGGGATAGTTACCCCAGTGAATCGTGTCGTATGTGTCCATCCGGTTCATCAATTTGATAATGCCCGGCTTCTTCCAGGTCTGCGGAATAAACTCCCGCGGAGGGGATAGATGCTCGTATAGCGACATATCGTGGGTCAGGCGCATCTGCACCGCCATATCAAAGAAGTCCCAAGCGAAAGGCTCGTCCACCAAACGATAGCCCAGACATTCCGGGGAGTCCCAGACCTCGTTCATTCTGGCCCAGTAGCGCAGGGCATAGCCGTCCCATAAATCAGGTTCGGTGGCGACATCTATGGTATATTCTACATCTCCCCCCCAATTGCAGGTCCAGGACCGGTTTTGGTTGTCGTCATACCACCATTCGTCAATTGCCGGAGGGGTGTGGATGGTGGGATTGTCCGGGTTTCCGCCGATGTTTTTGGAAAAATCGTCGGCGTCCTGAAAGTATATCCAGGGAGAATAAGCGTATGGCCGGCTGGAAATGACAAAAGGAGGTAAACTAGCGTCGGGAAGCCTTTCGGGATAGCGTTGAACCCAGTAGGGGAATATATCGTCGTAAGGCGTGCGATTGTCCATAAAGTAGCACGGAACATCCATCTGCACTTTTAATCCGTATAGCTGGGCTTGATCGAGCCAATCCAAATAGGCTTCCTCAAAGTCACTTGTGCCATCAAGGTCCTGGTCGGTATTTAGGTCGTGAACCTGTCCTGAGCTATCCTCGTAAGTGTAATCCTTCTTGAAGAACCAGTAATTCTCCCAGTCATTGCCCGACCAAACAATTTGCACATTAAAGGAGTCAAAGCCGGCTCGGGCGATGGTGTCGCAGAGCTTGACCGGGTGTTCGTCTTCCCCAATAGTTGTATCCCCAAGATGCATGGTGATGGCGGCATAGTCAACATTCTCGGGGTGGTCTTGCTGATAGGGCTTATAATCCCACCACATATTGATAAATTCGCCGTCGTAGCCCCAATAGGGGTCTTGGTAATAATTCCAATCAGCAATTTTCCATCTATCTACACCACCGCCCGCTTCTTCATCATTGTCACCATCAATGTTACCTCTAATCGCTGGACAAGGAACCCACCAGTTGAGCAAGGGGAAAGAAGACCTCTCCACAGCGTGCGAATTAGAATATGAACAACAAATAGAAAAGAATATAAATACACCTAATGTGATTGCCTTAATCATTGTCCCTCCCTATTATTGAGGCGGTAAATTTAACCGGCCATCCGGCGCATATCTTTACTCATAACCTGCTTTAAGTTTGCCCAACGACTCCCGCATTATTCCCACATTAGTGAAAACATCCAGCCAACTGTTCTCAAAATCAATCACCACCCACCCACCACCTTCGGGTATCGTATTTAACTCGCCTAAAGCATAATTTTCCATCCAGGAGTACTGCTGTATTTGAAGCTGCACTACCTGCTCGGTAATCCCCGGAGTAATATCAAAATTACAAAGGTACTGGTATATTTCGTCACCATCAGATATCAAGGCTATAAACTCCATTTGCAGGATATTTGGCTCTACCAAAGTGTTCTCCGAATATACAAGCTCAAGCTGGATATAATATATAGTAGCACCAAATTGAGCAGTTCCATCACTTCCACCATCATCTTGATAGTGCCATTTGGGAGGATCTTGTAAATACCATGTCCACTGTGGTGGAGCTAAATTTATGTCATCTGCAAAAGCACCGGCAAAAATCAATGGTGAAACCAGGATTACCAAGGTCAACAGTATGGTCTTCATTTTTTTCCTCCCAGGTTTGGGTTTTTTCTATGGATTATACTCATTTACGAACCACAAAATCACATTTCTAAGAAATTCCGGAAATTTGTATGATAACTAGCTATTAATTGAACAACGCCTTTACTTCTCCCAATGATTCTGGGCCTATACCTAAATTATGGGTAAATCTGTCCAGCATACTCTCTTCCTGGTTAATGACAATATATCCCCCACCTTCAGGTATGGTGTTTAATTCCCTCATCAAATACACTTCCCAAGGTTCCAACTCGGGCAAGTAATTAATAGGGAATTGTTGAACTGTTTCCATCTCTCCGGGGATGATATCAAAATAAAACCCCCAATAACCGTAGTCTATGTCAACCTCAAAATACATATGAATTACATTTGGGTCAATCAGGGTGTTCTCAATCAATTTGAGCTCTATCTGTATGTAATCCACTATTTGCCAACTTCCGTCTCCTCCACCTCCGTAAATCGCATCCCCAGCATAATGCCATCTAGGATAATCAGTTAATTGCCACCAATCAAAGCACTGCCCAAAAGTGTAATCATCGGCAAGGGCGTGCAGAGAACTCAAAGATATAGCCATTAGCACTAAAGAAAGAAATATGGTCTTCATTTTTTTCCTCCCAGGTTTGGGTTTTTTCTTATGGATTATACTCATTTACCAACCACAATATTACATTCCGTAAAAACTCGGGAAATTCATCATCCATCTCTTCCCTTTTCCAAGCCTCATCTTGTGGAAATTTGCCGGCGTTTATATCCTTCCAATCGTAGAAGCAATTGAATGTTTTTGGATGTCCCCCAGTAGGGTTCTCATCAGTATATGCACTCCCCGGATACATATTTATCGCCGCCACCTTATTGTCCTGGCTGTAGGCAAAGGCATATTCGCCATCATTGTAGGTGAAATGCTCGCTCCCCGCCCAGCTCTCCAGCGAACAATAGTCCCTCCAGCCGCAGCCCAGCTTGTCCACATCGGCATACAGCTCATCCTCAAGGTCGGTCCTGCTCTCCGGTTCGGGTATGTCAAACTCGCTCCAGTTCATACGATTCCAGACGCCACTATTGGTTAGCGGTGAATATCCCTGGGAAAATATATCCCCCGCCAGAGCTCTCAGGTCGTTAAAACAAAAAGTGCAGATAATTACCGCTCCGCCGGCGTCCACATAGTCAGCCAGTCTATCACCCCAATCATCAGCATAGTATTCATCATTGGAAGCATATTTGAATGGAAAGTTGGACCAGGTAACCACGCAATCGTAGTTGCTTAAATAACTCAGCTCCGGAATACTAGCTACACCGTAAAGATTATACCAAGTGACCGTAAAAACTGGATTTAGACTGGGCATAGTAGTATCACCTGGCGCCCCGATATTGCCCAAGTAATATTTTATCTTATTCTCGTATCCTTCAATCTCCGAGGCAACTAATAATACATTTATTCTTTCCTGAGCATTAACTATGCCCAGGGCTTGGAAAAATAAAAATGCCCCCACCAAAATGGCTTGGGCATAGCGCAGTCTTCTCATCGGCACCACCTCCGGATAATAAAGCAATCGTATAATCATTCTAGTATATCCTACTCAATTGCATTACTTTGAAAATCTACCACCAAAATCATATATTGTCAATGCCTAAATTAATGTTAAATAATTTATTCTTTATATTCTTTGGACGGATGCTCCGTCTGCGGATATAAATAGCAGTGCACCACCCAGTCGTAATAATCCTTGCCCGTGTATCCGTAGGGATTCTCTATCTTAGAATTATCTATACTCATTCCCCCTGCTTCCGGCGCAGATAAATCAGTCATCGGATAATCGGACCAGTCTTCTCCCCCGTATCCATCCGGCGCTGTGGGTAAAACTATCATCGCCATCTTCTTCCAGGTCTGGGGAATGAAGATTGGTGGCGGGTCTAAGTCCTGGTATAGCGACATATCGTGGGTAAGGCGCATCTGCACCGCCATATCAAAGAAGTCCCAGGCGAAGGGCTCGTCCACCAAACGAAAGCCCAGACAAGCTGGGTGGTCCCAAACCTGGTTCATTGCAGTCCAATAGCGCAGGGCGTATCCGTCCCATAAACTAGGTTCGGTAGCGACATCTATAGTATATTCCACATCTCCCCCCCAATTGCAGGTCCAGGACCTATTCTGGTTGTCGTCATACCACCACTCGTCCTTTGATGGAGGGGTGTTGATGGTGGGATTGTCCGGGTTTCCGCCGATGTTTTTGGAAAAATCGTCCGCATCCTGAAAGTATATCCAGGGGGAATAAGCATAAGGGCGGTTGGAAATGACAAAAGGAGGCAAATCAGCGTCAGGAAGATATTGGTATTGGTAATAGCGCTGAACCCAGCGGGGGAATATGTCGTCGTATGGTGTGCGATTATCCATAAAGAAGCCAGGGATATCCACCTGCGCTTTTAATCCGTATAGCTGGGCTTGATCGAGCCAATCTATATAGGCTTCCTCTATGTCGCTTGTCCCATAATGGTCCTGGTCGGTATTTAGGTCGTGAACCTGTCCAGAGCTATCCTGGTAAGTATAATCCTTCTTAAAGAACCAATAATTCTCCCACTCATTGGCCGACCAAACAATACGCATCCAAAAGGAGTCAAAGCCGGCTCGGGCGATGGTATCGCAGAGCTTGACCGGGTGCTCATGTTCCATAGGCAGCGTAGTATCACCTAAGTGCATAGTGATAGCTAAGTAATCTGGGAATAGGTCTTCGTCATCAGCAGGCATATGGTCGTGAAACATTTTTAAAAAAACATTATCGTAATACTCTTTGTAAGTCTTGAAATCAGCTACTTTCCATTGATAACCGCCGCCAGCCTCTTGGTCTCCATCTCCGTCGAAATCGCCTCTAATTCCAGGATATGGAACCAACCATATGAAAAGCGGAAAGTATGCTCTTTCAATAGCATACATGGTTGAACTAGTCCCCAAAACTATAAACAATAGTGAGACTAAGAAGACAATTAGTTTCTTCATATAACCCTCGTAAGATAAAAGGATATTAGGATAATGATTAAAGCATATTGCATGCAATCACTTGTAAATTGACTTTAACCTACCTAATGTTTCCGGCTCTACTCCGGAATTTGTATATCTATAAATATAACTATTATCTTCGTCAATAATTATGTATCCTCCTCCCTCAGAAATTGTGTTCAATTCAGCCATAGAATATATTTCATGATCACCTTCTCCATAAGGCAAATCAAATTGTTTTAATATATTTAATTCGCCAGGATTAACATCAAAATAATATTCAAATATTTCTTCAGGTGTGTTTATTAAAAATTGAAAATGTATTACATTTTGACCATTCAGTGTATTCTCTAAAAGATGCAGGTCAAACTGAACATAAAATAAATAATGATAATCCCCAATACCTGTCCAACCTTGAACCCGATCAGCTGAATAATGCCATCTGGGATAATCCTGCACATACCAATAATACATTGGGTCGTCGGTGTGATTGGGAAACAGGAATTCTTCGTAAGCAAATGAGCTTGCCGAAGTTAACAGAATTAAAGCTAAAACAAGGTTAAAAGCTTTGCTTTTCATTTCATTCTCCTTTATTACAACTAGCAGTTTAAGGATTCTACTCATTTACCAGCCACAGAATCACATTTCTCAGAAATTCCGGAAACTCATCATCCATTTCTTCTTTCTTCCACTGCTCATCTTGCGGAAAATTACCTGCATTTATATCCTTCCAATCGTAGAAGCAATTGAATGTATTTGGATGCCGCCCAGTAGGGTTCTCATCAGTAAACGCGCTCCCCGGATACATATTTATCGCCGCTACCTTATAGCTCTGACTGTAGGCAAAGGCGTATTCACCGTCCAGATAACTAAAATGCTCGTCCCCCGCCCAGCTCTCCAGCGAACAATGGTCCCTCCAGCCGCAGCCCAGCTTGTCCACATCGGTGCAAAGCTCATCCTCCAGGTCAGTCCTGCTCTCCGGTGCGGGTATGTCAAACTCGCTCCAGTTCATACGATTCCAGACGCCACTATTGGTTAGCGGTGAATATCCCTGGGAAAATATATCCCCAGCCAGAGCTCTCAGGTCGTTAAAACAAAAAGTGCAGATAATTACCGCTCCGCCGGCGTCAACATAGTCAGCCAGTCTATCACCCCAATCATCAGCATAGTATTCATCATTGGAAGCATACTTGAACGGGAAGTTGGACCAGGTAACCGCGCAATCATAATTGTTCAAATAACTTAGCGTAGGAAGACTGCCCTGTGCGTAAAGATTATACCAGGTAACCGTAAAAACTGGATTTAGACTGGGCATAGTAGTATCACCTGGCGCCCCGATATTGCCCAAATAATATTCTATCTTATTCTGGTATCCATCAATCTCCGAGGCAACTAATAATACATTTATTCTTTCTTGAGCACTAACCGTGCTTATGGCTTGGAAAAATAAAAATGCCCCCACCAAAATGGCTTGGGCATAGCGCAGTCTTCTCATCGGCACCACCTCCGGATAATAAAGCCTTTTTCTCCCTCCTCTATTCATATTCTAATAGAAAATTCATTATCTGTCAAGGGGTTCTGTAAATACAGAGCAGCCCCCCACAAAACGGGGAGAATAAAATTCTCCCCTACCCGTCTGTTTTTGGTTTCATGGGTAGGGGAGGCTTTTAGCCTCCCGCACAAAAAGGAGTCGCGCGGCAAAGAGACTGACAGGGAAGCGGAGGAACGGGCGCATTGCGTCCCCCCCTTATTCAAGGGGGGTTAGGGGGGATTGAGTAGGGGCTTAGCGCGCTAAGCCCCTACAATCCAACCCTTCAACTCGGTTAGGGTGGGGCTAGCCCCGCCCTGGCGGGGTTAGGTGGGATAATTGAGAACTACAGACCTATAACAAAAGCCCCCGCTTGCTATCAGCGGGGGCTTTCTGCTTACATCAGGTTAGGGGACGAGCTACTCATAGGTAACCTTAATCACCCCTAGAGAAGTGGACTGAATCTGCAGATAGGGACCAATGTAGAACTCGTATGGATACTCTACCATAGTGTTGGTCAATAAGTCCATTATCTCGTTCCCCGAAGGGCTCAAGGTTACCTCCACCGTATCTCCCTCGGTGAAGTCAACATCCGGGTTGAAGGTCACCAGCACATCGTTGGGATTGGTGTCGTCAACACCCAGAGTTCCCGCCACCGGGTTTCCACCAACCTCAATAACAACGGAATCGGTAGTGATAGTTGCGCTATCCACGCCTATATCGTCATCCTTGATGTGGAAGGCGATATCGGTATTCGGGGGGACAGTATCTCCGGGTGCGGGGTCAAGCTGGTCGGAGTAGGGACCGGCGGCATCGTCGTTGACTATCACCCGTATATTCATTGCCCCGAAATAGGTTTCGTCATACCAGGTATCGGCTCCAAAATACCACCAGGCGGAGCCGGCCGGACCCGGACCTTGATTGTCTTGCGGGGCGTTGTCCAATCCCTCAATGTTGTCATCGCTCATAGGGAAGAAGTTTGTGCCGGAGGCAATGTAGACCTGATTGGAAAGGGTGAACTCAACCCAGGTATCCCCGCCAAGCGCACCCTGCCAGAAGGTCTCGTATCCGCCTATCAGGCTGTCATACCGGTCAGGCATACCCGTGGAGTCATTCTCTCCCAGCACATCTATGTAGTAGTTGCGACCGGAGTAGTTGAAACAGAGAAGTTTTACCCTGACTACATGAAGGTCGTAAGGTGCAGTGAAAAGGCTGGCAAAGCCGGCTATGCCACCGCTCCAATGGTAGTAAGCCCACCCCAAATCGCTGTATAGCTCCTCCTCGCCAGGCATAAGCTGAGCAGGTATACCCCAACCGGTGGTTGAGAATGCGTTCTCCGAAGAAGTCATCCCTCCGGGAGTATTAACCAGTTCAATCTCTTTGGCTAACAATGGAGTAGCCAATAACAACAAACCTAACACTACAACTAATTTTTTCATCTCTTCTCCTTGGATTTTTGCTTTTCAGCGAACCTTGTTAACCATAGCGTCAATTCATAACTGGGAAATGAACTTTGAATAAATATTATAACCCTTTTTTAAATCTTTTCAAGTATTTTCCCAGTAAAAATTCTCTCCTGTAAATTTTTATTTACTGCCTCTGAATGACCTCCCCCATCCCTTTAACCACGCCTTGGCGGGGTTAGCCCGGTAGTCCCCCCCTTGTTTAAGCGGGGTTAGGGGGGTATTAATTGACCGCTTTTTACCTTGACTTTTCGCTCCCTTTTGCTTATAATTTCCGTTTGTTCAATACCTAAACAAAGCGAAGGTGAGAATTGGCTCAACCGAAGAATCGCATCTCCAAGCAGAGAAAGCGTCAGCGGCGCACCCACTGGAAACTGGTTACTCCGACATTGACCCGCTGTTCCAACTGCTCCGCCTACATTAAACCCCACCGTATCTGCCCGGAATGCGGATACTATCAGGGTCGTCTGGTGATGGTCATCGTGGAGAAAGAGAAAAAGGGAAAGAAGAAGGGTCCCGGCAGGATGATGTAAGCCATTAATGCACCACCTTCTAAAATAAAGCTATGAAGATTGCCCTGGACGCTATGGGCGGTGATTTTGCCCCCAAGAATACGGTAGATGGAGCTCTGCAAGCCCTCCTCGCCGACCCTGAACTGGAAATAGTTCTGGTCGGCGATGAAAAGATATTGACTAAGGAGCTTGCTGGGTATAAATACGACGCCCGGCGGCTGGAAATTATCCACGCCGGTGAAGTCATTGGTATGGACGAACACGCCACCGAAGGGGTGCGCAGAAAGCCCAACTCCTCGGTTATGCTTGCCGCCAGTGCAGTTCACGACGGCAGAGCGGACGGTCTGGTCAGCGCTGGAAATACCGGCGCCTGTGTTGCCGCCGCCCTGCTCAATATAGGCCGGCTCCCCGGCATTCACCGACCAGCCATAGCGCAAATCTTCCCCACTATGAAAGACAAAGCCTGCGCCGTCCTGGATGTCGGCGCCACCAGCGAAGTTCAACCCAGAAATCTTCTGCAGTTTGCGGTGATGGGAGAGATGTTCGCCCGTCATATTTTAGAGATTGAGAAGCCCACAATCGGGCTTCTCTCCATAGGCGAGGAGGAGCAGAAGGGCAAAGAGGTGGTAGTGGAGACCAACCGCATGATGCAAGCCAGCCTGCCCAATTTTTACGGTAATATTCAGGGAAACGATATCCTTAAAGATACCACCGATGTAGTAGTTTGCGACGGATTCGTGGGCAATGTCATCCTCAAGTTCGCCGAAGCCATAGCCGAGATGGTCTTCTCCTCTCTGAAACGAGAGATTCGTAAGGGCTTCTGGACCCGGGTGGGCGCCTGGATGATGAAGCCGGCTTTTCGTCGTTTCAAGCGCGCCTGGGATTACTCGGAATACGGCGGGGCTCCCCTTCTGGGCATCAAAAATGTAGTTATCATCTGTCACGGCAAATCCAGCCCCAAGGCGATAAAAAACGCCATTCTGGTAGCCAGCAAGTTCGCTGCTGCCGATGTCAACGCCTGCATTTCCAGGCAAATAAGCGAATACAAATTAACTGAATAATTGGTAAATATGTATTAGGAGAGACTGCCAGTGGAGATAAAACCAGCAATACTTGGAACGGGGAAGTGTGTCCCTAAACAGGTGGTCACCAACGCTGACTTGGCAAAGCTAGTTGATACTTCTGATGAGTGGATCACTACCCGAACTGGTATAAAGACTCGCTATTTCTCCGACGATAAGACCGCATCCAGTGACTTAGGCACTGTCGCTGCTCAGCAAGCCTTAGAGATGGCTTCCGTGAGTGCCAGCGATGTTGACCTAATAATTGTGGGAACCGTAACACCAGATTATGCTTTCCCCTCCACCGCTTGCATAATCCAGAATAATATCGGCAATACCAAAGGCGCCGGCTTCGACCAAGAGTCGGGATGTTCCGGCTTCCTTTACGGTCTCACCATCGCCGAGCAGTTCATTATAACTGGTAAATGCCGTTATATTTTGGTTATAGGCGTAGAATGTTTATCCAAAGTGACAAATATGACCGACCGCGGCACCTGCGCGCTTTTCGGCGACGGTGCCGGTGCTGCCCTCCTCGGTCCCAGTTTGGATGGAGAGAGTGGCATCCTGGGGACATATATTAAATCCGACGGCTCCCTTGCCGACTTGCTCAAGCAGCCGGCCGGCGGAAGCCGACTTCCTGCCTCCCACAATACGGTAGAACAAAACCTGCATACCATCCATATGGACGGAAACAAGGTATTTCCACTGGCGGTGCGCAGTATGGAGGAGGCAGCTACCACCCTTTTGGAACAACTCAATATATCCAGCTCAGACATAAAAGTGGTCATCTCCCATCAAGCCAATCTACGCATCATTCAATCTTTACAGAAAAGGCTGGAGCTACCCGACGAGAAGGTCTTCGTAAATATTGATAGATATGGCAATACCAGCGCCGCCTCTATTCCCATCGCTCTGGACGAGGTGGTCCGCGACAACAAGATAAAGAAAGGCGACCTGATTCTACTCGCCGCCTTTGGCGCTGGTTTGACCTGGGCTTCCGTAGTTTTAAGATGGTAAAATCAAATTGATATAAGGATAGCCAATTGAACGCTAAAAACATCATCTTGCTTTTCCCCGGTCAGGGGTCACAAGAAGTGGGCATGGGTAGAGATTTCCTGGAGCATTCCTCCTCTGCCCAAAAGCTCTTTTCGCAAGCCGGCAATCTTCTCGGTCGTGACCTGGCAAAACTCTGCGTTGAGGGTCCTTTAGATGAGTTGACCGATACTCGCTGGGCTCAACCGGCCATTCTCACCGTTTCGCTCGTCGCTACCACGCTTCTGCGGGAAAAGCTTCCAAACTTGACGATAAGTGCTTCCGCCGGACACAGCCTGGGAGAATATACCGCCCTTTGGGCGGCGGATAGCTTGAGCTTTCCCAAAGTAGCCTGGCTGGTCTATCGTCGAGGAGAGTTCATTACCTCAGCTTGTGGGCAAAGCCCGGGAACAATGGCCGCCATTGTAGGTTTAGATGATAAAGTGGTGGAAGAGCTCTGTGCGCAGGCTACCAAAGAAGCCGGTCTGGTGGAACCAGCCAACTACAACTCTCCCGACCAGTTGGTGGTCACCGGGGTCAAAGCCGGAGTGGCAAAGGCAATAGAGCTAGCCCAGCAGGCTGGCGCCAAGCGAGCTGTTGAACTAACCGTCAGCGGTCCATTTCATTCCTCTATGTTAAAGCCCGCCGGCGAAGCCATGGGGAAACTTTTGGCCGGTGAGGAAGTTAAGCCGACTGCATTTCCGGTATATGCCAATGTTACCGCGGCTCCGCACCAGGAACCGGCGCAGATAATCGCCCTGCTAGGTCGGCAGATGTCCTCCCCGGTCTTGTTCAAGCAGACCCTGGAAAAGTTCGCTTCCCCAGGGACCACCTTTATTGAGCTGGGGCACGGCAAAGTGCTATCTGGACTGGTGAAACGCACCCTCAAGGGGCTAGAGGGCATGACTATAATAAATATCGGCAATATGGAGGAGTTGGAGCAGGCGGTAGCAGCTTTAATCCAGGATACCAGAAACATAAATCAACCTTAATGTCATCGTAAGCTGTGGAGATTGTTTATGCCTATACTTACAGATAAAGTAGCCATAATTACCGGAGGAGCCCGCGGCATCGGTAGAGCCATTGCCGAAGCATTTATCGCCAACGGAGCTAAAGTGGTTATATGGGATGTCCTGCAGGAAGAGCTAGCTAAGACGACCGGCGAACTGGGTTCTTCAACAATGGGTCAGACAGTGGATATTACTAACTCCGAGCAGGTAAAGACCGCTGTCTCCCAGGTAGTGGAAAAATTCGGCACAGTGCATATTCTGGTCAACAACGCCGGCATAACCCGGGACAATCTACTTATGCGTATGCGCGACGAGGAGTGGGACCTAGTGCTGAATATCAACCTTAAGGGAATGTTCGTATGCTGCCGGGAGGTCTTTCGTCCTATGGCTAAAAATCAATGGGGACGCATCATCAATATCTCCTCGGTGGTGGGCATTATGGGCAATCCCGGTCAAGTCAACTACGCTTCCTCCAAAGCCGGGGTCATTGGTCTGTCCAAGTCGCTTGCCAAAGAGCTAGCCAGCAGGAAAATCACCGTCAATGTTATTGCCCCGGGTTTCATTGAAACACCGATGACTGCCAATCTGACACCGGAGCTTCGCCAGGTTTACTTAAACCGTATCCCGCTAAAGCGTATGGGCACCCCTCAGGATATAGCCAATCTGGCGCTTTTTATAGCCAGCCCGCAAGCGGATTACATCACCGGTGAGGTAATAGCAGTTGACGGAGGAATGCTCCTGAACACTATTTAGTAGATTAATCAAAAATTAGAAAGCGAGAGTAGCAATCTTTTGGGCTTGAAGTTTTGTTTTGACTATGTTAATTTTCGCATCTGTATAATCACCTAACTAAAATATAGAATGACTTCCTTAAGGAGGCAATCCTGTGGCTGATGAAGTTGAACAAAAGGTTCGTGAAATAATTGTAAAGCAATTGGGGGTAGCGCCGGAAGAAGTAACCCCGGAGGCTTCCTTCATTGAAGACCTGGGCGCCGATTCTCTGGACACTGTAGAGCTGGTTATGGAGTTTGAGGAAGCTTTCGGTCTGGAGATTCCCGACGATGTAGCCGAGAAGATAACTACAGTCGGTCAGGCGATAGAACACATCAAGGCTAACCAGGCTTAATTTTCAAATGGTAGCCGAAATTTTGCGGGAGGATGTGCAAAGACATCCTCCCGCCTGATGAATTTATGCGTCTTATGCGCAATCATTTTAAATAGCTTTCTAAGGGGAATGGATTATGAAGCGAAGAGTGGTCATCACTGGCCTGGGAGCGGTCACCCCTCTGGGCAATAGCGTCGCCGAATACTGGAAGAATCTGCTTGCCGGAAAGAGCGGCGCCGGCTGTATTACCCATTTTGACGCCGGCAACTACCGGGTGCGCATTGCCTGCGAACTGAAGGATTTTGACGCCACCAAATGGATGGAGCCCAAAGAAGCCAGCCGCATGGACCCTTTCGTGCACTATGCTGTCGCCTCCGCCTACATGGCTTCCGAAGACGCCGGCTTTAGCTCAGGCAGACTTGATGACGATAGGGCTGGGGTGGCAATCGGTTCGGGCATCGGGGGAATGACCACCTGGGAGAGAGAACACCGCGTAATGATTGAAAAAGGATTAAATCGCGTCTCCCCCTTCCTCATCCCGGCGATGATCGCTAATATGGCTACGGGAATGGTATCCATCCTCCTCGGTCTGAAAGGTCCCTCCAGCTGCCCGGTTACCGCCTGTGCCACCAGTTCTAATGCCATTGGTGACGCCTTTCGCCTAATCCAGAATGGATTCGCCGATGTTATGTTCGCCGGTGGAGCCGAGGCGGCTATTACTCCGCTGGGCGTATCCGGTTTCGGCAATATGCGCGCCACTTCCCAGCGCAACGACCAGCCGGAGAAAGCCAGTCGACCATTTGACAAAGACCGCGACGGTTTTGTAATCGGAGAAGGAGGGGCAGTGCTCATTCTGGAGGAGTTGGAACATGCTTTAGCCCGCAAAGCCAAAATCTACGCGGAAATAGTTGGCTACGGTATGTCCACCGACGCTTATCATATCACCGCCCCGGCACCCGGCGGTGAGGGCATGGCTCGGGCTATGGCTTTAGCGCTTGCTGACGCCGGTGTTACTCGCCAGGAGGTGCAGTATATCAATGCTCACGGCACCTCCACGCCGCTGAATGACCTGGCTGAGACCCAGGCAATCAAGTTAATCTTTGGCGAGCACGCCCGCAAACTATCCATTAGCTCCACCAAATCTATGGTGGGTCATCTGCTGGGTGCGGCCGGTGCGGTAGAAGCGGTGCCCACGGTCTTGTCCATCAAAGAGGGCGTAATTCACCCCACAATAAATTATGAAACCCCCGACCCGGAGTGCGACTTAAACTATACTCCTAATGAGAAGCGTCAACTGGATGTATCCTGCGCTGTTTCCAATTCCTTTGCCTTCGGAGGTCATAATGTTTCCCTGGTATTCAAAAAGTTCGCTTAATATCATTGAGATTTATCCTAAAAGACCATATATTTACCCTCAGGCGTTGGTTCCTTCGGAGGTTTAACGCCTTTTTAGTAAGTTCACCACATCTACCCAAAAAATGATTCCGATTGAAGACAAGAATAAACCAGACCCCCCACCCGCCAACCTTCCGGTTAAGATTGAAATATCCAAAGAGCTACGCAAGCTTTTCACCGTCGCAGACATCCGCCCCGAGGAGATAACCGCTCTGGACGAAGCTCTAACCCACTCATCTTACGCTAACGAGATGGGCGGAGAGATACCCGACAACGAGCGTCTGGAGCTTCTGGGCGATGCGGTGATAGAGCTAATTGTGCGGGAGTATCTGTTTAAGCGCTTCCCGGATTACGCCGAGGGGAAGATGACCCAGATAAAGACCAACCTGGTCAATACCTTTGCTCTAGCCAGAGTGGCTAAAAGAATCAGCCTGGCGGATAACCTGCTCCTCGGTCGCGGGGAGAAAGCCAGTGGCGGAAAGCGCAAACCTACCATTCTGGCTCAGACCTTTGAAGCCATAATCGGGGCCATCTATCTATCTGTAGGCTTGGAGAGAACAGCCCGTCTGGTGTTGGAAGCGATGGAGGAAGAGATTAATCGCTGGCTGCGAATGAAGGAATCCCTGGACATCAAGGGACAATTACAAAAATATGTTCAGAAAGAGCGCGGAGTAATACCACTATATGTAACTCGGGAATATGGCAACGATATGTTCATCTCCATAGTCTATATTCAGGAAGAGGTCATCGGTTCGGGGATAGGACGGAACAAAAAAGAGGCGGAGAAGAGGTCCGCTTTTGAGGCGCTCAAGCACCTGGGGGTAATCAAAGTTGGGGAGGAGAAGCGTCCCGCTCATAGGAAAAAGAAAGAGCTTGAAGCGGCAAAATCGGGTGAAACCCCACCCAAAGTTGATATCCGCTTCCGCCGACCGGGCGAGAGCTTGCCCTCAAAAGAACCCGCTGAGCTGGCAACCTCTATACCTCAGACGACAGAGAAAAAAACTAAGACTCGGGTAAAAAAGAAACGCCCCCGGCGCCTATTCAGAAAAAAGGAAAAGACAAAGCAGCCGGAACAACAGACCGTGGCACCAGAAATCACCCCTGCAAACATTTTGCCAACGATACCTGAACCCGCTTCAACCTCGGAAGTAGCTACAGAAAGTAAACCGGCAAAACCCCGCAGAAAGTGGCGGCAAAGAAAACCTAAGCCCAGACCGGAGACCGTGGCGGCAGAAATTACCCCTGCAAGCATTTTACCAACGATACCTGAACCCACTTCAACCCCGGAAGTGGTTACAGAAAGTAAACCGGCAAAGCCCCGTAGAAGGTGGCGGCAAAGAAAACCTAAGCCCAGACCGGGCACCTGGGAAAGAAAATAGCCATTTTATACCCTAAAAAATGAAAGGATGTGTAAATATGGAATTAAAAGGCTCTAAAACTGAGCAAAACTTGTGGACGGCGTTTCAGGGCGAATCTATGGCGCGCAATAAATACACTTTTTTCGCCTCAGTAGCTCGCGACACTGGCGTCCGGCAGATGGAAGCTATTTTCACCGAGACTGCGGAGAACGAAAGAGAACACGCCAAACGCATCTTTGAATTTCTTGCCGGAATCGGCGATACCTCCGCAAACCTGAAAACTGCCGCCCAGGGGGAGAACTACGAGCACACCCAAATGTATCCCGGCTTTGAGAAGATAGCGCGGGAGGAGGGCTTTACCGATATTGCCGATTTCTTCAAAGAGGTGGCGGAAGTGGAGGAACAACACGAGAAGCGCTATCTGAAACTTATAGACAACCTTAAGTCCGGTAAAGTGTTCAAACGAGAGAGCGAGGTAAAGTGGCACTGCCGTAATTGCGGCTATATCCATACCGGAAAAGAAGCGCCCCAGGAATGCCCGGCCTGCAAACATCCCCAGGAGTGGTACGAGCTGTGGTGCGAGATGTATTAAACTCGGCTCAGGGGAGATGATTAAGCCAGGTGAAAAACCTGGCTTTTTTCCATCAATCCGCGGCAAATATGTAAAGCCCATTAATAATTCCAGCCATAACTATCAGCATTATGTCTAAACCTGAAGTAGCCATCATCCCCATCTTTCTGCCCCAGGTCGGCTGTGCTCACCGCTGTATCTACTGCAACCAGCGGGTAGTCACCGGCGTAACCTCACCGCCTACACCCGCCGAGGTCTCCTCTTTTGTCGGGAAAATAATAACCGAGAATCCCGGCAAATATTGCGTAGCCCTATACGGCGGTTCCATATCCGCCCTGCCGGATACTGAGCTGGTCCATTACTTATCAGCCATCCGAAGTACGCAACCGGCAAAGAGCATCACTGGCATTCGCCTATCCACCCGCCCAGACGCCGTATCTCCCCCCAAACTCAGACTGCTCAAAGAATACGGCGTCACCACCGTTGAGCTGGGGGTGCAGAGCTTAGATAATGCAGTATTAGAGCGAATAAAACGGGGGCACGATGCCATCTCCGTCTACCGAGCAACAGAATTGTTAAAACCCTCGGAGATAACCGTTGGTTTTCACCTGATGATAGGTCTCCCCGGGCAATCCGCAGATTCATTTCACCAGACGGTTGAAGAGACAGTGGCGCTTTCTCCGGATACCGTGCGCCTGCATCCCACACTAATATTAGCAGATACTGAGTTAGCGGAAATGTGGCGCCGGGGAGAATATGAACCGCTAAATTTGGAGGAAGCAGTGACCGAATGCACCTGGGCTTATCAGCGTTTCCGGCGGGCGGGGATAGCGGTAATCAGAATGGGACTTCAGGAGGTCAGCGGTCTGGGGGTCAAGGTTTTGGCTGGTCCACACCATCCGGCCTTTGGCGAGTTGGTCATCACTCGCTTCTTGCGGGAACGTGTGGAGAAGGCTTTAGTGAGCCGGGTAAATAAAACCAAAGATGTGAAGGTTAAAGTATCCGCCAGGGCTCTATCATTGTTCATCGGGCAGAAGCGCAGTAACCTGAGCTATTTCCTGGAAAGATGGGGAATTTCTGTGGAGTTTACACCCGATGAAACTATTAAGGACTACAATTTTGAGCTTGGCTAAAAATCCTTGTCTTTCCCTAAGTTACTTTGCTATAATCAATCTAGTTTTTAGAATACCAACTAGACACGGGAGGCTTTATAGATGTGGGATGCACATCTCAGCGAAGATGAAATAATGATTCGCAACCTGGCTCGGGAGATAGCCAAAGAGTCCGTGGTGCCGGTGCGGGAAAAATACGACCACGAGGGCATCTTCCCCTGGGACATCGTAAAAATACTGGCGGAAGCCGACCTCTTTCGGGCTTTGGTGCCCAAAGAATACGACGGCCTGGACTTTTCCAGTCCCCTCGGTCCGGAAAACCCAGTCAAGGTGAGCACTATGCTATTGTGCCTGGTGACCGAGGAGCTCTCCCGGGCTTGCGGCGGTATCGCCCTGGCTTACGCCGGCACCGCCCTGGGACTCACCCCCATTCTCCTCTTCGGCAGCGAGGAGCAGAAGAAAAGGCTGCTTCCGGCAGTCGCCGCCGGGGAAAAACTCTGCGCCTTTGCCCTGACCGAGCCAAATGCCGGCTCCGACGCCAGCTCAATCGCTACGACTGCCAGGCGAGATGGTGATTACTACATCCTGAACGGCACCAAGCAATGGATAACCAACGGCGGGGAAGCCAAGATATATACAGTCATCGCTTCTTCGGACCGCTCACGAGGCGCTCGGGGGCTCTCCGCATTTATAGTTGAGGACGGAATGGAGGGCTTCTCCTACGGTAAGAAAGAGGACAAGATGGGAATACGAGCCAGCGCCACCCGCGAGCTGGTCTTTGACAATTGTAAGGTGCCGGCAAAGAACCTCCTGGGCAAGGAAGGACGGGGCTTTATCGTAACAATGAGCACTTTTGACATAACCCGCCCGGGTGTTGCCGCTCAAGCGGTGGGGATAGCCCAGGGAGCGTTGGACGAGGCGGTCAAATATGCCAAGCAGAGGGAGCAGTTCGGTCAGCGCATCGCCGGCTTCCAGGGGATACAATTTATGCTGGCGGAGATGGCTACGATGGTGGAGGCTTCCCGGGCGCTGACCTACTACTGCGCCCGAGCGATAGACGCCGGCGCCCCCGGCACCAGCATCTACTCCTCAATGGCTAAGCTGTTGTCTAGCGACACCGCTATGCGAGTGACCACCGACGCCCTGCAAATCTTCGGTGGCTACGGCTATATGCGCGAATATCCGATGGAAAAGATGATGCGCGACGCCAAAATTACCCAGATATACGAGGGCACCAACCAGATTCAGCGCCAGGTAATAGCCCTGGAGCTAATCAAGAAGGGTGGTAAATGGTAGCCCTAAAACAGTATAGTAACTATTGACAATAAATAACGCCCCCCGCCAAAGGCGGGGGGCGTTTTGTCACAAGCCGGGCAGGGAGGGGGTTACTGCACCGGCTCGGAGAGTGGTCAATTATCAAGTTTCTCAGGAGACCAGTTCTAACCGCGCTTCCGGGGCAAAGATGCCGTCGTGGAAGCGGGAGTAAGCCAGAAGAAAACTGCGCATTCCCCGACAGAGGAGATAGAGCTCTTCAGCCCGTTCTCTGCTGATAGGTGCAGCGTCGTCCTCCTGACTGCGGAAGAAGCCCACCGCCAGGTCGCTGACCAGAGCGCTTACCAATCGTTCAACCTGTAGTTTCTTATCGGTTTCCATTGTTCACCTCGGTTAATGGTGTTCTCTACTCAACATATGTATAATACTATACATCCGTTGAGTTGTCAAGAGGAAAAATGCAGATTTTTGAAAATTTTTTCAATGTCCGGGTGGATATCTATCCGCCCTTGCCGGAAAATTATTGCTATTGACAATTTAACATTTAGTGGTTATAATAACAACAGCAGTGGAATGAAAAAACCCCTATCAACAGAAGGTGAAAATATGAAAAGCGCAATTTTAGTGCTTTATTTATCTTTCTTGGTGGCTCTGACAGCCGGGTTATCGTTTGCCGGCGAATGGCATATTGAGAGTGTGGATACAACGGGAAGTGTAGGTGACTATAACTCAATAGCACTCGATTCAGCTGATAACCCTCATATATCGTATTACGACTGGGCTAATATGTACGACTTGAAGTATGCCCGATACGATGGTTCTAGCTGGCAGATTGAGAGTATTGATACAACAGGAGACGTGGGGGAATGGACATCAATAGCCTTAGACTCGTCTCAGAACCCCCATATATCGTATCTTGACGATACCAATGCTGACTTGAAGTATGCCTATTATAACGGTTCATCCTGGCAAATTGAGAGCGTGGATACTGCCGGAGATGTGGGGTATTTTACCTCAATAGCTCTGGATTCATCTCAGAACCCCCACATATCGTATTCTGACGGCACGAATTGGTGCTTGAAGTATGCCTATTTTGACGGCTCATCCTGGCAGATTGAGAGCTTGGATACAGTAAGAAGTGCTGGGGGGTGTACGTCAATAGCCCTGGACTCATCTCAGAATCCACATATATCGTATTATGACTATGTTGGCGGTAACTTGAAGTATGCCCATTATGAAGGCTCATTCTGGCAGATTGAGACCGTTGACACGATGAACGATGTGGGGTGGTCATCCTCAATAGCTCTGGATTCTTCTCAAAACCCACATATATCATATTGTGATGCCACAAATGAGTACTTGATGTATGCATATTCTGATGGTTCATCCTGGCAGATTGAAAGCTTAGATATAATGGGAGAGTGGGGGGGGCATACCTCAATAACCCTGGACTCATTGGATAACTCCCATATATCGTATTATGACTATGCTTATGGCGACTTGAAATACGCCTATTATGATGGCTTATCCTGGCAGTTTGAGAGTGTTGATACTGTGGGAAATGTGGGGATATATACATCAATAGCCCTGGACTCTTCTCAGAATCCTCATATATCGTATTATGATACCTCCAATGGCGACTTGAAATATGCCTGGTATGTTCCTACTCTTGGAATTAACCTCACTTCCTTCACCGCCGCACCTCAAGACAACACGATCTTCCTCCACTGGCAGGTAGAGACCACCCAAGGCGAGCAAATCGCCGGCTTCAACCTCTATCGCCGGGAGATAACCTCTGTAGCGGAAAGCGCGCCTTGCTCTTGCAAGGCGAATAGCCTTCCGCTACAAGAGAAGGACGCAGGTTGGACCAAGGTCAACCCATCCCTCATCACCGGCCAGAACCCCTACGCCTACACCGATGGCGATGTGGTGGGGGGAATAACCTACGAATACAAGCTGGAGGCGGTGTTGGCCGACGAATCCACAGAAATTCTGGGCACAGCAAGCTGTGCCCCTACGCCGCCAGCCTTCGGCATAGTCAGTCTCTATCCCAATCCGGCATCAGAGACAATGACCTGCCTGCTCTCGGTTCCTGATGCCGGAACGGTGGAGCTGGAGCTATACGACCTTTCCGGGCGGATGGTCTGGGAGAAACAAATAAATGTAAGCGAGCCCAATGAGATGTCCGCAGTTCTGGATGTATCCTCCTTAGCCAGCGGGGTTTATACTTTGCAGGCGACCTGTGGCGGCGTGCAGGCTAGCGCCAGGTGCGTGGTAGCGCGGTAAGTCAAGCGAAGATATTCAAATAAAAGGGCGGGATTATATCCCGCCCTAAAATATTTACCTTGAAAAATTGATGGTAGGTTGTATAATGAAAAAGTAAAAAGCTAAACCAATAACAAAGCCTAGTCACAGGAGGTAAGAAATGAGTAGCCTAAAAATTATGGGCGCAGTATGCTGTTTTGTAATCATGTCGTTTGGAGTGGCGCTAGGTGACAGCTGGCACATAGAGTCCGTGGATACGACAGGAATGGTGGGTGCTTGTACCTCCATAGCCCTGGATTCAGCTGATAACCCCCATATATCCTATTTTGACAGCGACTATAATTACAATTTAAAGTATGCCTGCTATGATGGCACGACCTGGCACATTGAGACCGTGGATGCAGCTGGAAATGTGGGTCATAATACCTCCATAGCCCTGGATTCCTCGGATAACCCCCATATATCGTATTATGACTTGGGTAATGCCAACTTAAAGTATGCATTCTACGATGGCGCCTCCTGGCATATTGAGAATGTGGATACAATTGGAGATGTGGGCGAGTATACCTCCATAGCCCTAGATTCTTCAGATTATCCCCACATATCGTATTATGATGACTCTAATAACAACCTAAAGTATGCCCGTTATGACGGCTTTTCCTGGCATATTGAGACTGTGGATACATCAGAATTTGTGGGTGAATATACTTCCATAGCCCTGGATTCAGCTGATAACCCGCATATATCGTATTATTCCGAAGGTTCTAGTAGCTTGATGTATGCCCGCTATGATGGCACCACCTGGCATATTGAGACCGTGGATACAAAAGCAATAGTGGGTGAATATACCTCCATAGCCCTGGATTCGTCTGATAACCCCCACATATCGTATCTTGATTGGTCCCCCAATTACGACTTGAAGTATGCCCGTTACGACGGCACCACCTGGCATATTGAGAGCGCTGATACAGCAGGATATGTTGGTATGGATAACTCCCTGGCCCTAGATTCATCAGATAACCCCCATATATCGTATTTTGACTTCTCCCCCAATTACGACTTGAAGTATGCTTGGTATGGACCAAATGTAGGTATAAACCTAACTGCCTTTTCTGCTATTTCCAGTGATAATGCTATTTTGCTCAACTGGTCTGTGGAGACCACTGAGGGTGAGCAAATATCCGGCTTCAACCTCTACCGCCATCCCCTTACCGCAGATGTAGCGGAGAGCTATAGCTCTCCGCTACAAAAGAATAATGGCGATTGGGCGCAGATAAACTCTGCCCTCATCACCGGTGAAAATCCCTATACATACACTGACAGTTCAGTCGATTCTGGCAAATGCTACGAATACCGCCTGGAGGCGGTGCTGGCTGACGAAACCACAGAGACCCTGGGCACCACACAGGTTACCACGGAAGAGCCAACCACCTTCGCCATAGTCAGCCTCTATCCCAATCCATCGTATGAGACCATGACCTGCCTGCTCTCGGTTCCTGATGCGGGCTTGGTGGAGCTTGAGCTATACGACCTTTCCGGGCGGATGCTTTTGGAGAAACAAATAAATGTCCGCGAGCCCAATGAGATATCCGCGGTTCTGGATGTCTCCGGCTTAGCCAGCGGGGTTTATACTTTGCAGGCGACCTGTGGCGGCGTGGAGGCTAGCGCCAGGTGTGTGGTGGTGAGGTAAGCAAACGAGCATACTCAATCGCAAGGGTGGATTGTCATCCACCCTTGCTTTTTATCTCCATTACTAACCGATGTATATAATATCTATTTAGTTTGCACCCCTTCTATGATATATTCGCACACAGGGAGAATATGGAAGAGGCCATAAAAATACTCAACCAGTTGAGAGAAAATTCCTTACTAAAGGATTACGCAATCTGCGGAGGGGTGGCTCTGGTCTATTATATTGAACCTTTGCTCACTTATGACCTTGATGTTATGTTTATTCCGAGCGAAAAGGACAAAGACAAGATTGATGTCTTGTCAAGTATTTACAAATATCTTACTGATAGGGGATACCAGGAGAGCAAAGAACATATAATCATCGGCGATATGCCGGTTCAATTTATTCCCGCAAGCGATAAACTGACAAAAGAGGCCGTGGAGAAAGCCAGGGAGATAAATTACCACGGTCAAAATACGAAAGTTATTTTGGCGGAGTATCTTCTAGCGATTATGCTGAAAACCCTCAGACCAAAAGATAAGGAGAGAATAGTTAAATTTGTGGATGAATACAATTTTGACCGTGAACTGTTAAGCAAAATATTAAATGGTTATGCACTTAATGATATATTCAGTTCGCTAATCGGCGCACATTCGGATAATGCTGGGTGAGATGAGGGAAATGGGTGATAATATAGGAAAGATATTGAAAAGATTGATTGCCGGGAAATCCTCTCTGCGCAAAGAGAGGGCTAACCTCCCCTTTGAAGAGAAGATAAAAATTGTGATAAAACTACAGGAAATTGCCGAGAATATACGCCAGAGCAGGGATACATAGACGATGACACCCATCATCGCCGATGCGATAATTGATGAAGGCGGAGATAAGAATCTCCGCCTTCATCCAAACTATATTCATCCGTCCTTACTTCTATTCCTTAACCCTGTATTCCACCACTCGGTTTAGCTTGGGATAACTGACCAGGATAGTGTCCTTGCCGAATCCTTGCACATCTCCCACCAACTCCGGGTCCAGTTTATGCTCCGCGGTAGTCTTAAATTTGCTGTCCAGAAGCAAAATATAGGGTTGGTATTTCTCGCTTCCCTTCCCCTCGGTCGCGGAGAGGCTGGCAATCAGCGCAAATCCCTCGCCAAATACTTTTATTTTGTGGGGTCTCACCTTCTCCCCTTCTAAATTATAAATCTCCTGAATACTTCCGTCGGGCAATAAAAGCCTCTGGGCACCGGTATCCGCAATCAGCAGACCATCGTCAAGCCACAAAATGTCCTCCGGTCCATTCAGCTCCTGCGGACCTTTACACAACTCCGCAACACCGTAGGGCTCAATCCTCCAGATGCTGTCTGCCAGGCTATCGGCGATGTAGATTGCTCCATCGCCACCGACAACCATCGCCTCGGGAGCCTGCATCTGAAAATTCTCCTCCGCTTCCACTGTCAACAGGCATTCGCCGGTGTTGGAAAAGCGGGTTACTCGCTTGTTCACCCTATCCGCTACCCATACATCGCCGACCTGGTCCACCGCCACCGATAGAGGGAGAAAGAGATAGCCCCGCTCCTTGCCCAGACCGCCCATCTTGCCTAAATATACACCGGTGGGGTCAAATTTGTGCACACAGGCACCCTCAAAGCGGTCCAGTATATAGAGGTTGCCGGCGGAATCCACGGTCATATCGCAGGGCTCCCATATCTGGTCGGCGAAGGGAAAGTCCTGTTTATATTCTATGGTTGTCTTCCTCTCCGATTTGGAGCAGGAGACAATGGAAAAAATAAATATAAAAACCAGAACTAATCCGATAAATCTTTTCATCATCCTCCTCCTTGCTTATTGATATTATGCTCTCAAGAGCATTCGTGTCAAGGCAAAAAAAAGCAAAAGCAATCGTTGACATATCCCCTCCACACTGATATAATATAAAGATGTTCTTAAAACTGAACAGCGAGCTTCCTACTATTGTAGTCACCAACGACGACGGAATAGATAGCCCAGGAATATCCACACTAACTCACCGGTTGAGTCCACTCGGAAATATAGTTGTGGTAGCTCCGGAGGGGCAGAGAAGCGCGGTAAGCCACGCCATCACCTTAAAGAAATCAATTCGTTTCCACCCCCATAATTCCACTAACGGCTTTCCGACCTATGTCTCCGACGGCACCCCCGCAGATTGTATCAAATTCGCCGTGCGCCATCTTCTGGACCGCCCACCGCAATTGGTCCTCTCCGGCATAAACCTGGGAGCGAACACCGGCACCAACATCCTTTACTCCGGCACGGTAGCCGCCGCCGTAGAAGCCTACATTTTAGGTATAACCGGGTTAGCCGTTTCCTTAGATACCTATACTGACCCCATCTACGAGACAGCAGCCGTCGTCGCCACTCAGGTGGCGCAAAACCTATTGAAGGGAAGCATTTCGGAAAAAACCATCCTCAACCTGAACATCCCCAATATTCCATTAGCAGAAGTCAAAGGTCTGCGCATAACCCATATGGGGCATACCAACTATAATGATTTCTTTGAACAGGATAAAGACGGGAAAAAGCATCACTTTTGGCTTAAGGACAACAGCAACTGGGAGGGTAACAGCGAGCAAAGCGATGTAGCGGCAGTGAAATCAGGTTATGCCTCGCTAACCCCCTTAAAATTTGACTTCACCGACCATAGTTTCATTCCTCGGTTAATTGAGACTGACTTTGGTTGTTTTTAATGGACTTCCCAATTTTCTTTCAAACCGGGAACATTACTTTTTGCAGATATGTTACCTTTTTTGAATTAGATTTTAAAAAACCAACAAATTTTTTTGGAGGAAAGATGAGCAAGTTTCTAGTGCCGGCATTATTCGTTGTTCTGCTTACTGCCGGGCTATCCCTGGCAAATGACCAAATGGCTACCCCGCCCAAGGCGAGTTTGCTCCGAGTGCACATCAACTCAGCTGACGAAGTTCTCCCGCTAATTCAACTCCATCTGGATATCTGCTCCGGAAGCAAAGCGGAAGGTTATGTTGACCTTCTCGCCAATGCTACCCAGAAGAAGCAACTGCTGGATATGGGCTACCAGATGGAGGTCCTGATTGAGGATGTCAGCCAGCACAATGCCTTAACTGACGGCAAAGGCTATGCCCTCTATCATACTTACACAGAGTTGCGCACCGAGATGCAGCGCTTAGCCGCCACTTATCCTGATATTTGCATCTTCTGGGATATCGGCACCACCCTGCAAGGTCACCAGATGATGGCTTGTAAAGTATCCGATAATGTGGGCTGGGATGAGGACGAACCGGTTCTGTTTCTAGTCGGCAATAATCACGCGCGAGAGCCGATGACCGTGGAGATAGTCTTTAACGACCTGAAATGGTTTTTAGAGAACTACGCCTCCGACCCCCAGGTTCAAGCGGCGGTAGACGGACTGGAGATGTGGTTTATCCCTATGTCTAACCCTGATGGGCACACCTACGACGGCTATGCCTCCTCCGGCAATGAAGGTTGGTGGCGGAAGAATTGCCGGGATGTGTTGAGCGATGGCTTTGACGACTGGGGAGACGGAAATGGAGACGGAATAGACCTGAACCGCAACTTCACTTACCAATGGGGCTACGACGATTGGGGCTCAAGCCCAGACTGGTCCGACCAGACCTACCGCGGCGCCTCCCCCGGCTCTGAAGCGGAGACTCAAGCGGTTATGAACCTTGTTGACCAGCAGGGTGGCAATGTAGGCATCAGCTACCATTCATACGGTCAATATATTATTATGCCCTGGGGTTATATCCCCGATTACCCCGACGAGCCCTATTACTCCACCTTCTGGGAAATTGCTGACGGCATCCACGATGTCTTGCTAGCAGAGCTTGGACGCAACTATGATGAGGGTAACTGCAGTGACCTATTATATCCGACCAATGGTGATATGGTGGACTGGATGTTCGGCGACCAAACGATGTATGGTTTCTGCATAGAGGTGAACTCCGATAGCGACGGTGGTTTTTATCCTGATGATTCTTTGATTCAGCCAACCTGCCAGGCAAACTTTGAGGTAGCTAAATGGCTAGCCCAGTGGACGCTGGACAACATAACCGCCATCAACATCACCGAATTCTCTGCCCAGCCGCAGACTGACCAGGTGAAGCTTACCTGGCGCGCTGACGCTACCGAAGGTGAAGATATCCTAGGCTTCAACCTCTATCGCCACCAGGTGAATATTGTAGCGGAGGCTTCCCAGCCTCCGCAGAAAAAAGACGCTGATTGGACCAGGGTCAACAATTCCCTCATCACCGGTCAGAACCCCTATTCTTACACCGATAGCGACCTGAAAGCCAATACCCACTACGACTATAAGCTGGAGGCAGTCATCGCCGAGGGCGGTTCCACCTGTGCCACCACCTCCACCGAAACCCTTAGCGCCACCTCCTTCGGCATCTCCGCGGTCTATCCCCTGCCGGCGGACAGCTCTATGTCCGTAAAGTTTGCCCTGGATGAACCCGGCGAAACTACTATCAATCTATACGACCTCTCCGGTCGGCTGAGCGCCGTGGTCCTCTCCGAACAGCTCAATGCTGGGGAGCATCAACAGGTTGTGCAGACCGGCAATTTGGCTTCCGGTATCTATATTTTGGAATTACAGAGCAATTCCTCCAGCTCTACCAAACAAGTAGTGGTGAGCCACTAAACGAAATCGCTGTCAACAATAGCCGATAGAACCAGGTGGCGAAGAATGGTCGTTATTCTTCGCTACCTTCTATCTATTCACTTGTTTTTCGTGAAAGAATTTGGTAAAATAAACAAGTTATCAGATATTTAGAAGATATTTATTAGGATAGAAGTAATTCCACTCTTTGTCTAATTCTCCCCATTCAGTAGAAAGGTAAGAAAATGAGGAAATTGATTGGAATTCTTTTGCTAATCCTGGTGGCTTTTGTCATTGCCTCCTCAGCCAACGCTTTCCAGGATAAACTTTCTATGGTAAGAATTTATGTGCAGAGCGATAGCGAGCTGGTTCCCCTGGAACACCTGGGCATAGACATCATAGGGGGCAAAATAGGGCAATATATTGATGCCTTAGTCTTTAGTGATGACCTAAAAAAGATTACCGAGATGAATTATCAGGTGGAAGTCTTGAAGGAGGAGGTGCGAGGTCAAAAGGATAGGGGTTACACTGGTTATCACACTTATGATGAAGTCTACACCGAGCTTCTAAACACCCAGAGCGACCATCCCTCCATTGCTAAGTTGTATGATTTAGGTGTAGGTTGGGACGGACATCATATCTACGCTATGAAGATTTCGGATAATGTGGACACAGAAGAGGACGAGCGGGAACTGTTTAGTCACGGTTGCACCCATTCCCGAGAGCCGATGACCGTAGAGATAGTGCTCAGGGAAATCAAGGAACTGACCGACGGCTACGGCACCGACCCTGACTGCACCCACATCATTGACAATCTGCAGATATGGTTCATACCCCTGCTCAATCCCGACGGCTATGTTCACGATGGATTTGCCGAACACGGATGGGAAAGTTATTGGCGCAAAAATATGCGGGATAACGACGATGATGGTGTATTTGAAGACAGTTACGACGGTGTAGACCTTAATCGCAACTATCCTTTTGAGTGGGGCTACGATGACGAAGGTTCTAGCCCCTACCCCGGCGATGAAACCTACCGCGGTCCTTATGCCGGCTCCGAACCGGAGACCCAGATAGTGACCAACCTGGCCGACGAACATAATTTTATCATAGGCTTCTCCTACCATGTCGCTTATCCAGCCATACTCCATCCCTACGGGTATAATCAGACCGACCCTCCCTCCGAACATATGGCAATATATAATCAGATATTTGACCAGATTAACGCCGGCATCAATAGTGTTCTGGGCTTTGATTACCCCGTAGGTAGAGCGGACCAGATTCTCTGGTATGGGACTAACGGCGATTACGGGGACTACGGCTTCGGCGCCCACGGCACCTATTCTTTTGTTATTGAGGCAATGGACTATTACGACGAGGACGAAGGTTTTTATCCGGACGATTCTTATATTCCTCAACAGACCCAAGCGCAGTGGGAGGGCTTTAAGAACACCTGTATGTGGCTGGCGGACGATTACCACCCCGTTGATATACTTATCAATGATTTCTCAGCTAAACCCTACACTAATAAAGTGGAGTTATCCTGGCGGGCAGACGCCACCGAGGGCGAAGATATTTCAGGCTTCAATCTCTACCGCCACAACACTGTAGCGGAGAGCTATAGCTCTCCGCTACAAAAGCAAGAAGCCGATTGGGTCAAGGTCAACAATTCCCTCATCACCGGCCAGAACCCCTATTGTTATACCGATGGCGGCCTGAAAGCCAGCACCCACTACGACTATAAGCTGGAGGTAGTGGTCTCCGAGGGCGGCTCCACCTGCGCTGTCACCTCCACTGAGACCCTGAGCGCCACTTCCTTCGGCATATTCTCGGTCTATCCTCTGCCGGCGGACGACTCCGCTACCGTTGAGTTCACCTTAGATAAACCCTGCAAAGCTACCCTCAACCTATACGACCTCTCCGGGAGGTTGACCACAGTGGTCCTGTCCGATAATCTGGAAGCTGGAGAACACCGGCAAACAATGGATACCGCCGGTCTTGCCTCCGGACTGTATATTCTGGAATTAAGAAACGACCAGGCTTCCACCACCCGAGCCATTTTGGTGAGCCACTAGGGTTAATTACGATAGTCTGTGGGATTGGTTTAATCTGTTCAGAATTAAATCTAGCGGGAATAAAAATGGAGGGGATGTTTTGGGTAAAAGAGATGACCGTTATCTTACCTGACTTCCCCTCCTGATTTCTTAATATCGGAGGCAGAGATGAATAAGCTCATTTCTTTTTTCCTTCTAGCCCTGGCGTTGGCATTTTCAACGGCTTCCTTGGCGATGGATAGCCAACATTCCCCAGCCAGTCTGGTGCGAGTCTATATAAATAGTCCGGACGAAGCCCTCCCTTTATTGAAGATGAATTTGGACATATGCTCGGAGGGATTCAGCAAATCTCTTGACATACTGGTTGACGCTACGGAAAAAGAGAAGATACTGGATATGGGCTATCAAATGGAGGTGTTAATTGAGGATGTCAGCCAGCACAACGCCCAAACAGATGGCAAAGGTTACTCTCTATATCACACCTACGACGAACTAGCCACGGAGATGCAACAGTTGGCAACTGACCATCCTGATATCGTCTCCTTTAATGTGTTGGGCACTTCTCTGCAGGGTCGGGACATGATGGCGCTGAAAGTCTCCGATAATGTCACTCAGGACGAGCCGGAGGAACGAGCCATCGTCTTTTTCGGCAACAGCCACGCTCGGGAGCCGATGACTGTGGAGATTCCCTTCTATGCAATGAAGTGGTTGGCGGAGGCTTACGACAGCAGTGACCCCACCGCAGTGGAGATAGTGAACAATTTAGAGATATGGGCATTCCCGATGATGAATCCCGACGGGCATACCTATGATGACTGGGCGGCTCACGGCACGCAGAACTGGTGGCGGAAGAATATGCGCGATACTAATGACGACAGTGACTTTGACGACCTGGGCTACGGGGAAGGGGATGGAGTTGACCTGAATAGAAACTATACCTATATGTGGGGCTACGATGATTACGGCTCCAGCCCATATTGGGCTGACCAGACCTATCGGGGTGCTTCCGCTGGTTCAGAGCCAGAGACCCAGGCGGTGATGAATCTGATTGAGCAGAACGAGGCGGTCATCGCCGTTAGTTATCACCAATATGGAGAGCTATTACTTATGCCCTGGGGTTACATTAACGATTACCCCGACCAACCTTTCTATGGCATTTATTATGAGATGGCTGACGGTATGAACAATGTGATAGACACTTATCACGGTCATACCTATGACATCGGCAATGCTTACCGCACCAATGGGAATATTAACGATTGGGCATTCGGCGAGCGTTCCGGATACGGTTTCCTCTTTGAAGTGAATAGCGATGATGATGGCGGTTTCTACCCGGACGACTCTCTGATTGAGCCCACCTGTCAGTTTCATTACGAAGTAATTAAATGGCTCTGCGAATGGCTGGTTGACCATCCTACTGTTGATGTCCTGGTAAGTGACCTTAACGCTAAACCCTACACCAATAAAGTGGAGTTATCCTGGCGGGCAGACGCCACCGAGGGCGAGAGTATCCTCGGTTTCAACCTCTATCGTAAGGAACTTGCCCCGGATATCACCAATAATCCGTCCAATAAAAACAACGATGGTTATTACCGGGTAAATGGAGCCCTCATCACCGGCCAAAACCCCTACTCCTTCACCGACTACGGCTTGAAAGCGGAGACCGGTTACGATTACCAACTGGAAGTAGTGCTGAACGATAGCACCTCCACCGGCGCCACTACATCCACTGAGACCCTGAGCGCCACCTCCTTCGGCATATCCTCGGTCTATCCTCTGCCGGCGGATGACTCCGCTACCGTTGAGTTCACTCTGGATAAGCCCGGGCAGACCACCCTCAACCTCTACGACCTCTCCGGGCGATTGACCACAGTGGTCTTATCCGATAATCTGGAAGCTGGCGAACACCGGCAAACAATGGATACCGCCGGCCTTGCCTCCGGACTGTATATTCTGGAATTAAGAAACGACCAGGCTTCCACCACCCGAGCCATTTTGGTGAGCCACTAGGGTTCTGTATATTTGGAAAATGCTTAAAAGCCAGCGGTCGATTAAACGCCGCTGGTTTTTTACCATATTTTAACCGGAAGAAATAACCCCTTTAAGCTGCGGTGTTTTATATACAAAAATCCCCCGTCGCCAGTGTGCGGGGGGTGTTTATTTTGGCTGGAGGATTCCGGATTATACTAAGAAAGCACTATCCCTTCTTTTACCGCATCTCTTACCGTGCCTATCTGCCCTTTCTTCTTCTTAAACTCCTCTGGTGTGTAACACAAGGGTTCAATCTCCAGGGGACAATGCTCCCAAAACTCATACATATTAGCGATTCTCTTGGAGAAGAAGATGCCCTCAAAATTAGGGGAGACCAGAATAATGTCATAATCGCTATCCTTGAAGTGGTCGCCCCGAGCACGACTTCCAAAAAAGATGGCGGTTACAATATTGTATCGTTTTTTCACCCTATTGAGAAAGCCCATTATTCTTTTATCAGGCTTTCCGCCCACTTTAGCACCTCTTCTGCAGTCCGAATGCGCTTGCTTCCACCAGTTTTCTATTTCTTCTCTCATTGCTAATTACCCAAAATCTCCAATTTCACCACCATTATCACATAGAATTATATCATAATTGCAATGCTAGTATTATGGTTTTTCTTGCTAATAAAAACCCCCCATCTCTACGGGGGGGTAACATAATTCATTAGCTTTTTTATCTAAGCCTTTTCTAATCCTCAATATATTCCGGTAAAATGTAGCGCATAGGGTCAATATGCACACCGTTGACCAGAATTTCGTAATGCGTATGCGGTCCTGTTGACCAACCGGTGGAGCCCACCAGAGCGATGAGGTCGCCGCGTTTTACCTCGTCGCCCTCCTTGACCAGGAGCTGAGAACAATGCCCGTAGCGCGTTTGAAAGCCGTATTTGTGGTCTATGAAGACCACCAGGCCGTATCCAGTCTGAGCGCCGGCAAAACTGACCGTGCCGTCAGCGGTAGCCACAATGGGAGCGCCCTGGGGCATAGCGATGTCTAGACCGGTATGAAATTGTATCCCCCCACCCAAAGGATTACGGCGCCAACAAAAACCGGAGATAATGGGACCACCTATCGGTTTGATAGTAGGCGTATAAGCCCAAATGCGCTCCTGCCCCTTGGCGTTGGAGAAGATACTGCTCTGCTGGTCGTATTCCAGCAGAATTTGCTGGTAAGTAGTGGATAGGTCGCTGATGCGTTGGTCGCGCATCAGGTCGGAATCAGCGCCGATCAACTCACCGCCGGTTCCCACCTGACGAGTATCCGGGTCAACCTTGGAAATGTCATATAATTGGCAGAGGTCACCGTCAAAGACTAGCAAGCCGGAGAGATAGGTTTTTAAGTCGTCTATTTGAGTAGTTAATTCACCTAATTTGCCGTCATTACGGTTGTCGGTGAACTCCAGATATTGCAAATAAGCCTTGGTGGTCGCCTTCTGAGCATAACCTCCCCAGACCAGAAAAATGGTGGCGAAAAAAAGAGCTGTTCCAAAAAATGTAAGGAATATGGCGCGGTGAGAGATGTGCAGAGATAATGCTTTGCCTGGCGAATTGAAGGAAATGTAAAAGGAGACTCGTCTGCGGGAAAAGCCGTGAAGGCTCTTATTTAATTTGGGGAATAATTTCTGCATAGAAATAAGCAATTAGAGGGCTATTCATTAGAATAACAAAATAATTTCATCTTGTCAAGAAAAAATGTCAAGATAATAGGGGCTGGCGGGATGCCGGATAACCTAAAACAGCACCTGTCTAATCAACAATATTCCCGGTAACGATATATCCCATCGGGTCAACCGGGACATTATTTATGCGCACCTCGTAGTGCAGATGGGGTCCGGTAGCCCAGCCGGTGCAACCCACCGCGGCAATCAGGTCGCCGCGTTTGACCTCTTGACCATCAGTCACAAAAATTTCGCTGCAGTGGCCATAGAGAGTGGTGAATCCAAGTCCGTGACTAATGCGCACCTCATTTCCATAGCCGCCGGTCATACCGGCGATTATCACCATCCCGTCAGCGGTTGCATAGATATTGGTTCCTTGTTCAGAATTAATATCCAGTCCGCTGTGAAATTGAGCACCTCCACCCAGGGGGTTAATACGCCAGCCAAATCCGGAGCTTATGTGACCTTCAGTCGGTAGAAGCGCGGGGGTGCTATTCATAACATGCTTTTGCTTGCTGGCTTTGGTAAATACATTCTTGCTATTGTATTCGGCAAGCGATATCTGATTGTATAAATCTACCATCTCTTGGATATGGGAATCCTCCAAAATTTTGGAATCTACCCCCACCAACAAACCACCAACACCGCTGTTCTCTTTGGATTGCAGTTCCACATCGTAGAGTTGACTCAGTTCGGCAAAGAAATCTTGATTCTCCAGTATGCCGTCAGAAACTTCTTGAAGCTTAGCGGTCAATTCATTTAAGCGGTCTTCTTGTGCTCCATATTCTGCCAATTTTATCTGTTCGTCTGATGAACTAAAAAAAGCCAGGTGAATGAAAAACAGGATACCGCTGGTGAGCAGGGGCAAAAGCAATATAGCGCCGACAATGTGTAAGCTAAAATAGGAAATCCGCAGGTTGGTCAACTTGCCGGAAGATGCAGAAGAGAAGACAAAACTGATGTGCTTTCTTCTCTGCCTTTTGAAATAGGCTATGATTATGGAGTGAATTTGGCGCATATAGGTCAGAAATACGATAGTAGTACAATCTACATCATTTTTTTGAGAGTGTCAAGAGATTTTGTGCCGAAAATCACCCTTTTCTGTAATAATGGAATAATTTTGAGATAATTTTGGCTTTTCTCTTTTTCTTTTAATCAGGTTACGCATATACCCTTGACAGCTTCTACGCATTGTGCTAACTTTGCCAGGTGATGTCGGATGGCTTATAAAGTTATCGCTCGTAAGTGGCGACCCCAGAGCTTTGAAGAGGTGGTCGGACAGAGACATATAACTCAAACTCTGGTCAATGCCATTGCCCAGAATCGGGTGGCTCACGCCTACCTCTTCAGTGGTCCTCGGGGGACTGGCAAGACCACCGTAGCCCGCATTCTAGCTAAAGCGCTAAATTGTGTTCAAGGTCCCACCGCCAAACCTTGCGGCGCCTGCGAATCCTGCCTGGCCGTCGCCGAAAGCAACGACCTGGATGTCCTGGAGATTGACGGCGCCTCCAATCGGGGTATAGACGAAATTCGCTCTCTGCGGGAGATGATAAGACTCGCCCCTACCAGAGGAAGATACAAAGTCTATATTATTGATGAAGTGCATATGCTCACCGAGTTTGCTTTCAATGCCTTACTTAAAACCCTGGAGGAACCCCCGGCAAAAGTGGTCTTTATTCTGGCAACTACGGCAGCTCACAAGGTTCTGCCGACCATCGTGAGTCGCTGTCAGCACTTCCATTTTCGCCGCCTTCCGGTGGAGCTTATCACCGACAGATTGGCACACATTTCTAAGGAGGAGGGTATCTCCGTTGAGCCGGTAGTGCTATCCTTCATAGCTCGTCAAGCCGAAGGCGGTCTGCGCGACGCTCTGGGTATACTTGAGCAAGCTGTCACTACTACTGATAAGGAGATTGCTCTTGCCGATGTCGAACAGGTGCTGGACCTCTCCGAGCATAGTAAATTATTAGCTTTGCTGACTGACCTGGTAAACGGCAACGGAAATGAAGCTCTGGTGACCATTCGTCAGCTATACAGCGATGGAGCCAACCTGGAACATCTTTTGGAGAGTTTAATAGATATGGCAAATGAGCTTCTGCTCATCCGTGCCGGCGCATTTGACCAGGTCTACTCCACTCTATCTCCGGAAGAGATAGCCGAACTGACTCAACTCGCCAAGGGCATAAACTTAGCAGAATTATTTACTATGGTAAATACCTTAATACGAGCAAAGGGAGATTATCTGCGGGCGGTTGACCCCCTGACTGCTTTAGAGCTCGCCGCACTGCGAGCCAGCCGATTAGTTTTGAGCATCCCGGTAAGCGAGGTTCTATCCAGCTTAAAACTCGCAGGTATACCCGCTGCATCACCTGGCGTGAGTGAACCGCCATCAGAGACACCCGTTAGAACACCCACCAAACAGAAACCGAGCTCGCCACCCAAACCCCCGGCTCAGCCCCCAGCCGATGCTGAGTCTATTGACGATTACGCCGTTCCTGCCGGTCCGGCAGAAGCTTCCTCGGTAGCCGGTGAGAATGAAAGATGGTCGCTGCTGTTGAGCCATCTAAAAAAACATGAGCCCCGCACTGCCGGCTTGCTCAAAGACGCCCTAATGATGGAGTTTTCACCGGAGAAATTGGTGCTCAGCTACCCGGAAAGCTACTCATTCCATATTGAGAAGTTACAAGAGGACAAGGTTCAAGAGAGCCTTAGAAAAGCCATTTTACAGTTGACCTCCCAAGAACCGGAGATAGTAGTAATAACCCACGAGAAAGCACCATCCCCTGTTGCCGCATCTGTTGAGGCCCCCCGCAAAAAATCGGTGCAGGGCAGGAAAATTCGTGACACTTCCACTACTAATATTGAGGCGAAGGAAATTCCTTCAAAAAAGAATCCGGAAGTTCTGCCCAAGGAAGAAGCTAGCTCCGAAGATATCTTTGGCAAGAGCGATGACCCCCTGGTGCAGAGGGAGCTGGAACGTTTCCGGGCGCAGATTGTAAAGCGAAAGGACAAAAAGGAGCCAGAAGAAAAATAGGAGTGCCTTTCCAGCGCTTTTTGAAACTAATTGTCCCATATTTTGTTATAATATATATTCAAGCTATTCCAGGACGAAGAAGACCACAGGAGGAGATAAATTTTGTTCGGTAATCTTAACGCGCTGATGCAGCAGGCCAGAGCTATGCAGGAAGAGATGACCAGGGTAAAAGGAGAGCTGCAAGACCTACGCATTGAGGTCAGCACCGGTGGCGATATGGTTAAGGTGGTAAGCAATGGCGTTGGCGATATCGTCTCCATCAAAATTGATTCCAGTTTTCTGGAAGATAAAGATACAGACATGCTGGAGACCTTGATTCTTTCGGCAGTGAACGAAGCTCGTCGTCGCGCCGAAGAATCTGCCAAAGATGCTATGAAGAAGATAACCGGTGGGTTACCCTTGTCCAGTATAGCCAATATGCTGGGGGGGTTGGTCAAACCGGATAAATGATAAGTGAGAAAAAATCCAATTTTACCGATTTCAGGGTGGTGCGGGAGTTATTCCCCATCACCCAAACTCACACCTATTTGAATGCTGCGGCGATCGGTCCCCTGCCCCTGCCCACCCGGCAGATAATCTCCGAACTTGATTCCGCCCGCGCCGATTGCCGGTTGGATTACGATGTGGAAAGACTTCACCACCAACGAGCAAGAGAGGCGATAGCCCAGCTTATTGGTGCCGTTTGGGAAGAGGTAGCCCTCACCCCCAATACCTCCTGGGGTCTGACCTGGACCGCCTGGTCGCTTCCTCTATCTACAGGGGACGAGGTTCTAATTCCCAGTGGGGAGTTTCCGGCTCCAGCATATTCTGTCCTGGGGTTGAAGCAAAAAGGGGTAAATGTTCGCTTCATTGATTGCCGACTCGGATTGCTTACACCGGAGAGATTAAAGCGCGAACTAACTCCAAAGAGTAAGGCACTTTTCATCTCCTGGGTAAATTTCAAGAGCGGTGTCCGGCAGCCACTTGCCGAGCTTTCCTCAATATGTCACCAGGAGGGAATGAAGATAGTTGTGGATGGTATTCAGGGGGTTGGTGGACTGGATTGCGATGTGAACCAACTGGGGATAGATGTGCTGGCTTGTGCCGGTCCAAAATGGATGCTCTCCCCAATGGGCATAGGTTTTTTGTATGTTCGCCTTCCAGTGCAAAAGGATTTCTCCCCGCCTTCCTTAGGTTGGCTTTCCGTGCAGCGAGACGAGGAAAATCCCTTTGAGAACTTGACTAATTACCAGTGGAAACCATATGAGGATGCTCGTCGCCTGGAGATGGGGACGATTTCCTATATCCTTTCCGGTGCTATGGCTACCTCCGTGAACCTCTTATGCAATATAGGTATGAAGCGAGCAGAGGAACATATATTGCTTCTGAACAGCTTGATATATAAAGAATTACCCAAACTTGGGTGGCAACCGGTTTTAGATGGGACAGATGCTAAATATCGCTCTAATGTGGCGGTATTTAAACCTAAAGATTTTTGTCGTCTCAAAGAGATATTTGAAATGGAGAAAATAGTGGTTACTCAGCGAGAGGGTTTGGTCAGGATAGGTGCGCATATCTATAACAATGAGGAGGATGTTTGGCGCTTAATCAACATTTGTAACAAGTATTCTGTATAACTATTTTCTTATTAGTGTGATATTTTACTTGAAAAAATTCACAATATAGCCTATAAAAGATGGATATTCAGTGGACTAAATTTGAGGAAATAATTCAGTTGACAGAGTAGAGTTTTTCCTGTATAATTCAGCTATCAATCTCTAAACCTAAATAAGGAGGAAAGCAGTGAAGAAGCTATTAGCATTTACAATGTTGTTAGTGTTGGCAAGCGTAATCGGCGCCAACGCAGAATTTTTCCATCCTATGATCACCTTTGAGAACACCGCTCAGAACTTCACTCCCAAGGCGTTTATTGCCAATGGGCATTTTGCCTACTACAAATTTGGAGGAACTGCTACAGGCGGTTTCCTGGCCATACCTCTAGAGATAGGCTTCGCCTTTGACGAGCGGTGGAGTGCTTCCTTCGTCCTGCCTTTGGTCAAAACCATGCCTAACGGCGGTGGCGGCAATTTCGGCATAGACCAGCCCTGGCTCAAGGGTAAATTCATCCCTATGATTGCCCCCAACATATCCCTGGGTCCGCGTATCGCCTTCCGTCTACCGTTAGCTTCTAACACAATTAACCCCATCAAGGCTATGGCTATTGATTTTGCCGGTCTCGTACACCTGGGATACAAGACGGCTTTCAAGCTGGATGCCCAAATAGGTATGACCTTGGAGCTTTCCAAGACCATCGCTACAGTGGACCACAAGGCTGCCAGCCCATTCTACTTCATTGCCGAGCCGGGCTATGCCTTCAACCCCAAGATGAGCTTTAACGGTATAATCGGTCTCTCCATTCCAGTCATCAAGGGCAAGCTGGGCGCTGTAGATGTTGACGGTGAGAAGATGGCTTGGGTCGGCGAGAAGTTCCACTGGGCATTCTCCCCCAATGTTACTATGAACGAGGTCTTCAGCTACAAAGTATGGTCAAAGACTGGCGCACTAAAAGGTGCCAAAGACTTCTATTTTGGCGCTGGCGTAACCGCTAACATCCCGATATAAATTCAACTCAAAGAGCTACATAAAGAAGGGAGCTATAATGCTCCCTTCTTTTTTTTCATCATCATCTTCCAAGCTAGTTTTATATGGAAAAAGGGGTTAATTTTTCATATCATTAAAAAACCCCTCCCCAAAACTTCTTCGGGAGCAAATAGCTATGAAGAAAATAATTCTTGCATTACTATTACTTCTTGCAAATTCGTGGTCTGCCTCCGCTCTATACCTTAGCTCGGAAGTCTTCTACAATCCGCTAATCACCTGGGAAAACTGTGCTCAGAACACTTCCCCCAAAAGCATCATTGCCCAGGCCGGGCTGGTATTTTACAAAGAGAGTGGAGAGGAAAGCGATTCGTTCTTCCAAATTCCTCTGGAGTTCGGTTTTGCCGGAACTAAATGGTTCAGTTCCTCCTTCCTCCTCCCTTTGCAGGTCTATACGCCTTCGGAGGAATCCAGTAAATTCGGTATCTCCAAGCCCTGGATAAAAACCAAATTCATTCCCCAACTCACCAAGAAAATGTCTTTAGGAGCCCGATTCGGTCTCCGCCTTCCCATAGAGAGCAGTAATCCAGATATTACGGCCAAAGCCTGGGCAATTGACCTGGCTATGTTGGTGCATAATGTATATAAGTCTCATCTCCTCTTTGACGCTCAGTTAGGAATGACTTTGGAATTTGCAAAAGAAGACGACTCCAAAAATCCCAGTCCACTATATTTTATTGCCGAGCCGGGCTATGCCCTTAACTCTAAGATTATCATTCAGGGGGTTTTGGGCAGTTCTGTGCCAGTTACTAAGTGGAAAAGAAGTGATGGCTCAGAATATGCTGGATTTAAGGAGACCTGGGTGGGAGAAAAATTCAGTTGGCGAGTATCCACAGTGGTCGCAATCCAACAAATTTTCAGTTATCGTCTGGGGGACAAAACCGCCGGCAGAGACCTCTTCTTCGGTTTCAGTTTGACTACCTCTATCCCTTTAGTCAAATAAAGCCGCGAAATGAGTCCATAGAAAACCTTTGTTGACCGTCGCCAGCCATTGTTTTTTATGGAAATCCGGGCACTTTTTTCATATTATTACCCCTTAACGGAAAATCACCTCTCCAAACAACTCCCCAGGAGTCGCTCTTATGCCGGAAACGGTTCGCATCGGCGTCATCGGTGGAAGTGGGCTATACCAGATTGAGGGCTTGGACATTGTAGATGTTGCCGATGTCCCCACACCTTTTGGTTCACCCTCCGCCACCATCACCATAGCCAACTTAGAGGGAACCCTGGTCGCCTTTCTCCCCCGTCACGGCGCGGGGCATTTTATCTCCCCCAGCGATATTAATAACCGGGCGAATATCTACGCCCTAAAATCCCTGGGAGTGATTGAAATAATCAGCGTGAGCGCCTGTGGCTCGCTCAAGGAGGAGCTTCGTCCCCGGGACATTGTCATCTGCGACCAGTTGGTAGATTGGACCCGTCGCCGGATGAACACCTTCTTCGGAGACGGCATCGTTGCCCATATCTCCTTCGCCGACCCCTACTGTTCTCGCCTCTCCACAGTCCTCTACCAATCAACCCGGGAAGAGGATGTTCCCGTGCACAAAGACGGCACCTACATAACTATGGAAGGACCACAATTTTCCACCAGAGCGGAATCTAAAATATATCAGTCCCTGGGGCTTTCCGTCATCGGTATGACCAGCGCTCCGGAGGCAAAACTGGCTCGGGAGGCGGAACTATGTTATGCCGTCCTGGCCTGCGTTACCGACTACGATGTCTGGCATGCTAACGAAGAGGTGACCATAGAGATGGTCCTCGCCAACCTTACCCACAACATAGAGAATGTGAAAAAAATTATCAGACGGGTGGTAAGAAAGCTCTCCGCGGATAACGGCGACTGCAGCTGCCGGCATGCTCTGAAAAACGCTATTATCACCGACCCCCAGCTTATTCCCAAAAAACGCAAGCAGGACCTCAACCTAATCATCGGTAAATATATCTCCTGACCAAATGATACTTATGTCCGAACAAAATCATCCACCGTCTCCCGCAGATACCTCCCTTCGCTCCGCTAAACCAGCAAAAAAGATGCCCTCCTGGTGGATAAACATAGGGCTCTACATCGCTACCTTAGCCTCCACCCTCTTTGCCGGCGCCTTCCAGGCTACCGGCGACTTCACCTCGGCAGTGAGCAACCTGCATTTAGGTCTACCCTTCTCCCTATCGCTTATGGCTATACTCACCGCCCACGAACTGGGCCATTACTTCGCCTCCAAAGCCCACGGGGTAACCTCCTCCCTGCCCTATTTCCTGCCCGTCCCCCATCCGTTGGTAGGCACCTTCGGCGCCTTCATCCGTATGCGGGATAAGATTCACAACCGGCGAGCGCTATTGGACATCGGCTGTGCGGGACCCTTCTGCGGAGTTCTGGTAGCCATTCCTTTGATGTTTATCGGTCTTCACTTCTCCACTGTGGTTCCCCTCTCCGAGGTGGTCGGAAAACAAGCCTGGCCACTTCTCGGCGGAGGGTTATTCTTCAAACTAGCCGCTTACAGCATACACGGGATACTCTCGCCAGAGCAAGGTCTACAGCTTCATCCCATAGCCTATGCCTCCTGGATAGGCTTGTGGGTCACCTCCATCAACCTCATCCCCATAGGGCAGTTGGACGGCGGGCATATTGCCTACGCCCTCTTCGGCAGGTATCACGGCATCATCGCTCGGGTAGCCTTTGTGGGAATGCTGGCTTTGGGCTTACTGTGGATGGGATGGCTTTTCTGGGCTTTGCTCACAATGCTAGTGGTCCGTTTTGGGCACCCGGCGCCGGCGGACGACAAGTCACCCCTGGATTGGAAGCGAAAGGTGCTGGGGGTAATAGCCCTAGTCATTTTTATCGGCACATTTTTGCCGGTGCCGTTCTTTTAGAATTCCCTAAAAGGATTTCGGGAGGTATGTATGCGTAAAAAGACTAAAACTATTTGTTTTGACAAGTTTACTGATACGCTGAACCAGTATTTGAGCAATCAAGCTCCAGTATGGGGAGAGAGGTTAAGCCATAGTTATAGGGATTACATCCTAGCCCAATCGGAGCTTTCTCAGATACTGCGAAATAGCTGGGAAAGACGCAGAGCCAGATTCAGCATACAAAAAAAGAATATTGAGAGCTTGCTCTACGCCTTTAGAAAAGTATTGAGTTGAATAAATAGTAAATAGCTGGATTAGCAAGACTTCATCGCTCAAAGATAAGGCTAATGAATATGACAAGAAGGGAGCTGGCGCTCCCTTCTTTATTGGTTTGATAATTCCCTCTATCCTACGGTCCTATCACCACCGCCGTGCCTACATCCACCATCTCGTATAGTTTCTCCACATCCTCATTGTGCAGACGCACACATCCGTGCGATAACGAATAACCGATGGAGTCCGGCTCATTGGTGCCGCTAATAGACAATTATGGTAATATGAATATTTTTAATTACTTATTTGTCTACTAAAATATTGATTGACAAATATTAGTGAGTGCGGTAAAATAAATAAGCTTTAATAGTATTGCACCATGTAAAAAAGGAGAAAGAAATGAGAAATCTTACGGTTCTTCTTATGTTATGCGTATTATTGTTCCCCGCGGTTCTTTTTGCCTACACCTACACCGAGAGCGAATACCAGGATGTGGTCTATCTTAAGAATGGAAGTGTTATTCACGGGGTAATAATTGAACAAATACCAAATGTAAGCGTTAAAATTAAGACTGAAACCGGCGATATATGGGTATTCTCTTACGACGAGATTGAAAAGATTACCAAAGAAGAAACCGGTGGTGTGGTAATACCGGAAATGCAGGCATGGAAATATCGTGAAATTCCAGGAAAAATTGACAGAAAAGGGTTCTTGGGTTTTTTGAACATGGGTTGGTTTTTTACATTGGGACGAAAAGATTATCAAGAACGGGGAGGGGGAGTAATTACTTTTAGTACTGTAAATGGCATTGGTCTTGGCCCTGTTTTTATAGGTGCTGGCATTGATGCAGGATTTGGAGACGGATGGTGGGAAGATGTTATTTTTATCCCAATTTATGGAGAAACAAAGTTTTTTTTCATGCCAAAATCACATTTTACTCCTACTTGCTATGTTGATCTAGGAGTTCAAAAGCTGTGGGTGGACACGACACCTTTAGATTCTGGTTTTTTACTAGGTGGTGGTGTTGGAATTGAATATAGAGGGTCATATCCTTTTCGTAGTATCAATTTTAATTTTAGTTACAGAGGCTTCGAAGCGGCTGGCGAATGGTATAGTCATCTCGGATTTACTGGTGGAACAGCATTTTAATATGAACATATCGGCATATAAGAATAATCATTAAACAAGGGGGCTCGCACTGCGCATTTTTATTATTATTCTTAATTTTTGGCTCATTATAATAGCATTTGAAAAACCGGTTTTGTAAGCCTAGAATAAAACAAATAGAGAAATTTTAAAAATTATTTTCGATTTCAAGAATAGTCAATATCCAATAGTCCTATCACAAATCAAACAAGGAGAAAAAATGAGAGCATTGATGATTTTACTTTTCTCCACAGCCTTATTTTTACCATCTGCAATTTTTGCATACACCGAGAGCGAATACCAGGATGTGGTCTATCTTAAGAATGGAAGTGTTATTCAGGGAATAATAATTGAACAAATACCGAATGTTAGCGTTAAAATTAAGACTGAAACCGGCGATATATGGGTATTCTCTTACGACGAGATTGAAAAGATTACCAAAGAAGAAACAGGTAGTGTGGTAATACCGGAAATGCAGATATGGAAATATCCTGAAATTCCAGGAAAAATTGACAGAAAAGGGTTCTTTGGTTATGCAAAAATGGGTTATATTTCTTATAGGGGCGAAGGAGGAGGGATAATCACTGTTGGTGGTGTTAGTGGTGTAGGTCTCGGTCCTGTTTTCATAGGTGGCGGCGGGGAATTCGGGCTTGGAGTAGGGTGGTGGCATCTAATTAGGTTTCTACCAATCTATGTAGAAACAAAGTTCTTTTTCATGCCAAAATCCCATTTTACTCCAACTGCTTATGTTGATGCAGGCGTTCAACTTGCATTTGGGGGTGGAGACGCAGAGGC
>Ga0315294_10000117_pt1 | contig 82141 bp, 88 predicted proteins | sample YL17G13_40_MG_FD_203626 | JGI IMG/M metagenome (GOLD analysis project Ga0315294, IMG submission 203626) | Sediment microbial communities from Yellowstone Lake, YNP, Wyoming, USA - YL17G13_40 | ecosystem: Environmental > Aquatic > Freshwater > Lake > Sediment | place: USA: Wyoming | collected... | reverse complement strand
AAATTAGGAGCGAATGGTTTCTCTACCAGCGCATGTATGTTGTGCTTTAGAAAGTCATAAGCTATTTGGTAATGCAGCTTAGTAGGCGTGGCAATGCTGACCGCATCAACCTTGTCTAAGAGTTCCCCGTAGTCGGTATAACCGGGGACATTGAGGCGTTGGGATATTTCCGCCAGCTGGCCCTTATCTGTATCGCAAACTGCTACCAGCGCACAATTTTCCAGCTCTTTGTAGATCTGGGCGTGAATACTGCCCAAGTGACCTGTGCCTACTACGCCTATTTTTATCTTATTCATGCTAAAAATCATACCAGACTCCTTACCTACTTGCAACTAAAATCTTATAAAAAGCCCTGTTACCTGCCTGCCGGCAGGCAGGGACGTAGAAAGCGAGGAAATCTAACAGGATTTTTTAGAAAAAAGTTGATACGGCACTCGACAAAGGGCAATTAATGTGGTATATTACTAATTCACGCAAATTTGGATAAAAAGGGTAAAATGAGAGATTATCGCAGATTATTTAGCTTTGCCAGGCCTTATTACAGCCAACTTGTCCTTTCCGGTATCTTTATGGGCATTGTTACGCTCCTGGATGTCTTTCGCTTGAGCGCGATTGTGCCCATTGTGGATAGGGTATTTACCAATAGGGCGATAACTTTCCCCAGCGGTAAGTTCCCCCTCTTTATAGAAAATATCTTAAACCAGCTGAATAACCTGACGCCTTTAAAGGTCTTATATATCTTGCTGATAGCAATGCCCATTGCTCTGGTCATTAGGGCGTTTTTCGAGTTTTTGCAGTCATATATTATGTCCGATGTGGGCCAGAAAGTAATCCGGGATGTCAAAGACTTAGTTTATGGCAAACTGCAGATTTTATCCTTAGACTATTTTACCCAGAAGAGAAGCGGAGAGTTAATCTCGCGCATTACTAATGATGTAAAACTGATAGAAAACGCGGTATCTTACGCCATCACTGATTTGGTTTATCAGTCTTTTCAGGTAATTTCCTTTGCCCTCTTGACCTTCTTTATTAATTGGCGGTTGGCCCTGATTTCTGTCGTGGTATTACCTATCGTGGCTATTCCTATGGTCGTCGTAGGCAAGGTATTGCGCAAATTAAGCAAGAGATCCCAGGAAAAGATGGCGGATATAAATTCTTTATTGACCGAGACATTTATCGGCGTCAGAATCGTCAAGGCCTTCTGCGCTGAACAAAGAGAAATAGCCAAGTTTAAAAAGCAAAATCAAGATTACTACAAGCTCGCCATGAAATCCATAAAAAGAATGCTTGTGTTGGGTATTGTTACGGAGTTAATCGGCGTGGCTATGGCGCTTTTTATTATCTTCTACGGCGGAAGGCAGGTTGTAGAGGGTAGCCTTTCTTTCGGCGTATTTGCTTTATTTATGGCGGCTTTGCTTTCGCTTATCCGGCCGTTTAAAAAATTAAGCCAGGTGAATTCGATTATGGAACAGGCATTAGCCGCAAGTATTCGGATTTATGAGGTATTAGATATCGCCCCAAGCATAAAAGAAAAATCCAGCGCCGAGGGACTGGGCGGCTTTAAAAACCGTATTATTTTTGAGGAAGTCTGGTTTAGTTATGCCGAACAAGAGATACTAAAGGGAATAAACTTAGAAGTCAAATATGGCGAAATGCTGGCCATTGTCGGCCCCAGCGGGGTGGGAAAAACTACGCTGGTAGATTTAATCCCGCGTTTTTATGATCCTCAAAGAGGAAGAATCTTAATCGATGATATAGATATTAGGGGACTGACTCTTAACTCGTTACGCCAGCAGATTGGTATAGTGACGCAGGAGACCATTCTTTTTAATGATACGATAAGAAACAATATCGCTTATGGCAGGCCCGATGCTTCACAGAGAGAAATAGAACAAGCAGCAGTCCAGGCTTATGCCCATGATTTTATTCAACATTTACCCCTAAGTTATGATATGCTGATTGGAGATAGAGGGACTAAGCTTTCCGGAGGCGAGCGCCAGAGGATTGCCATTGCCCGCGCGCTCTTAAAAAATCCACCCATTCTCATTTTAGATGAGGCAACTTCGCAGTTAGACTCTGAATCAGAGCGGATTGTGCAGGAAGCCTTGGATAGACTTATCCAGGGCCGCACCGTATTTGTGATTGCGCACCGGCTTTCTACCGTAAGAAATGCCCACCGCATAGTGGTGATTGGCCAGGGCAGGATTGTCCAGCAAGGCAGCCACAGCGATCTTCTGGCCAAAGATGGCTTATATAAGCGACTTTACCAGATGCAGGAGTTAGGGACGCCTTAATAAAAATCCCTTTTAGATTAAAAAATATTATTGTATAATAAAAAGACTGTGTTATACTGATAAAATTATTTTAAGTGAGGCCATAAGTTACGGAGCAAGCTATTAGTTAGCTTTTAGCGACATAACTTATGCGGCCGAACTTACTCCCACTGTTTTGTTTCGTTTTGCTTTGCAAAACTTACAAAACGAAACAGCGGGGGGTTAATTCGCACTTATAACTTACGTCGCACTTTCAGCGCTTCCGTAAGTTATGTGCTCATTAAAGGAGGAATAAAAACCGTGCCTTCAGAATTAATTAAACAACTTTTAGAAGCAGGGGTGCATTTTGGGCATCAGACCAAGCGTTGGAATCCTAAGATGAAAAAGTTTATCTTTGGTGAAAGAAGCAGTATTTACATCATTGATTTAGAGAAGACAGAAGAATGTTTGAATGCTGCGCGGGATTATTTGCTGGAGATAACCTCAAAAGGCGAATATGTGTTATTTGTGGGAACAAAGAAACAAGCACAAGAGGTTATGCAACAAGAGGCGATACGCTGCGGTATGTATTATGTAACTGAACGTTGGCCAGGCGGCCTACTGACTAATTACTCCACTATAAAAAAGAGTATAAATCGCCTGAAAGATATCGAGAAGATGAGGGAGGATGGCACTTTTCAGAAGCTTACTAAAAAAGAAGTTGCGCATTTAGAGAAAGAGTTAAGCAAATTAAAGAAGAATTTTTCTGGAATTGTCCAGATGGAGCGTATGCCTAAGGCAATGTTTGTTGTGGATATTAAGAAGGAAGAGACTGCGGTTAGGGAGGCCCGCCGGTTATCTATACCGATAATCGGCCTTATTGACACTAATTCTAACCCGGATATGATTGCTTATCCTATCCCGGGTAATGATGATGCTACTAAGTCTATACGTATGATTGTCAGCCTTATCGCTGATAGTATAATCGAAGGAAGAAAGAGATTCTTATCTTATCTTTCCCAAGAAGGGGTGCCGATAAAAGAAGAGAAAGAAAAAGAAGAGGCGAAGCCGGTGTTACTTCCTGAAGAAGAAATAAAGATAAAAGAGATTGAAGAGATAGTGGAGGCAACCGCACCTGTCGAAGAAGAAATTAAACCCACAAAAAAAGGTCATCTCGGAAAAGCACAAGAGGAAAAGGCGAAAACAAAAAGAAAGGCGTGAGCAGAAAATGGGAATATCCGTAGATTTAATCAAGGAGTTAAGGCATATGACTTCTGCCAGTATCGTGCATTGCAAGCAGGCGCTTGAGGAGGCAGGCGGAGATATCCAGAAGGCAGTGGAATTATTGCGTAAGCGGGGCTTAAAGATTGCCGCGGAAAAACAAGGCCGCATGGCTAAAGAGGGCAGGATTGAAGCATACGTACATTTAGGCAATAAGATTGGTGTATTGTTAGAAGTGGATTGCGAGACAGATTTTGTGGCAAAAAATAGCGATTTCTGTCAGTTTACTAAAGATGTGGCGATGCAGATAGCCGCCTCTAACCCTTTATATATAAAAAAAGAAGATGTGCCCAAAGAAGTTATTAAGAAAGAAAAAGACAAAGAGCTTTTTTATAAGGAGAATTGTTTATTAGAGCAAGCGTTTGTTAAAGACCTCAATATTACGGTAAAAGATTATTTAGCAAGCTTAATCGCCAAAATTGGCGAAAATATTGTCATCCGTAGATTCGTGCGTTATAGAGTTGGCGAATAAATGAGTCAGCCTGTCTATAAAAGAATAGTGCTAAAGCTTAGTGGCGAGGCCCTGCAAGGCAGGAAATCCCACGGTATAGACCACGCGATATTAGTTTCTCTTTCCCGTCAGATAAAAGAGATAAGAAGCCTGAATGTAGATGTGGCCATTGTCCTGGGCGGAGGCAATATCTTTCGCGGACAAGAGAATATTGCCTCGCGAGGATTAGGGATGGATCGCTCTGTGGCTGACTATATGGGAATGTTGGCTACGGTGATAAATGGTTTAGCCTTACAGGATGCATTGGAAAAGATGAATATGCCTACACGGGTAATGACTGCCATAGAAATGCAGAGGATTGCTGAGCCATATATTCGCAGACGTGCGATAAGGCACTTAGAGAAAGGCCGCGTGGTTATATTTGTCGCCGGAACCGGTAACCCTTATTTTACCACTGATACAGCAGCAGCTCTACGGGCAATGGAGATAAATGCTGATGCCATATTAAAGGCAACTAAGGTAGACGGAGTTTACTCTGCCGATCCACTTAAGGTAAAAGGGGCAAAAAAGTTCGCTCAGTTAAAATACATTGATGTTTTAAAGAAGGGGCTTAAGGTTATGGATGCCACTGCGGTTAGTCTTTGCATGGATAATAAATTACCCATCGTGGTATTTAATCTTACTAAAGAAGGCAATATTAAACGCGTAGTGCTGGGTGAAAGAATAGGCACTATTGTCAGATAATAGAAGCAGGGAGGGGTAGCGATGACTACCAAAGAAATTTTACATAATACAGAAGAGAAAATGAAAAAGGTAGTGGAGTCAGTGACGAGAGAATTCTCTGAAATAAGAACAGGACGGGCAAGTCCCAGTCTGGTAGAGGGAATACACATTGATTACTATGGAACGCCTACTCTTTTAAAGCAATTAGCTTCTATCTCTGTGCCGGATGTGCATTTGGTGGTGATACAGCCCTGGGATCCCACGGCAATTGCGGAAATCGAGAAGGCAATCATGAGGTCCAATTTAGGGATTACGCCTTCCAATGATGGCAAAGTAATTAGGCTTTCCATCCCGCCTTTGTCCAAAGAAAGACGTCAGGAGCTGGTGAAGGTTGTGCATAATATGACTGAAGAAGGCAAGGTATCATTACGCACTGTAAGGCGAGAGGCAAAAGAGTCTTTAGAAAAGTTAGAAAAAGATAAGGCGATACCCGAAGACGATAAATTTAGGGGTATCGACGAACTGCAGAAACTCATCGATAAATACATCGCTAAAGTAGACGAATTATTAAAGAGTAAAGAGAAAGAGATATTGGAATTCTAATATTAGTTCATAGTTCATAGTTTACATTGAACAATGAACCTTGAACTTTGAACTAATATATTTGGGCCTCTAGCTCATCTGGTAGAGCAGCGGCTTTTTAAGCCGCCTGTGCCGAGTTCGAGTCTCGGGAGGCTCAAAAAACTTTTTACTACGTAAAAAGTTTTTTGTCCTGCGCGATACCTTAATTTTTAATAGAGGTTTAAGCGCAGAACTACAGAATTATGATTGTTTCTTTTCGCTCCGAGCGATACAAAAAAGTTCTTTTTAGGTTTGAGCGAGGAGAAAAGGCAAAAATTTTTTGAAACATTGAGCCCGCGGACGTGGTGGAATTGGCAGACACGTATGGCTTAGGACCATATGGGGCAACCCTTGGGGGTTCAAATCCCTCCGTCCGCATTTATGGTGTAGAGTGAGTAACGCGGCGGTAATTCAGCGGTAGAATGTTTGCCCCGACAAAATTATGCGGGAGTAACTCAGTTGGTAGAGTGCAACGTTGCCAACGTTGTTGTCGCGGGTTCGAATCCCGTCTCCCGCTCCATTAAGTTTTTCATTAATGAAAAACTTAATGGATGCCGGATTAATGTAATTCGGCATCTAGAAAACAATTATAGACAAAAAAGGAGAAAGCGATGCAGATTATGGATTTTTTGTCCAAGAAGGCAATAGTAACCGATATTAAATCAACCAAGAAAGAGGAGGTAATTAAAGAACTGTTAGACGCTTTAATTAATGCTGGTGAGGTTGAAAAACGCCAGCGTAACAAACTTATCGACGGCCTGATGGCCAGAGAATCTTTAGGTTCAACTGCTATTGGTCAAGGCATAGCTATTCCACATGCAAAGTCAGAGTCTGTAAATAAATTAGTGGCAGCTTTTGGTCTTTCTAAAAGGGGCGTAGACTTTGACTCCTTAGATGGAGAACCCGTTTACATATTCTTTTTGTTGCTGGCGCCCCAGGATTCTGCCGGACCGCACTTAAAAGCTCTGGCTCGGATTTCGCGACTCTTAAAAGATAAATATTTCCGTGATAATCTACGCGCCTCCACAGATGATAAGTCTATTATAAGAATAATAAGTCAAGAAGATGAAAAGAAGATTTGAAATAAAGAGAAAAACAAAAGACATATTTAAGTGGTTGTATCCAGGCATAGGTATAAAGCGTTGGATTGGTTTGAGTGCTTTCGGCGTAATCATGTTAATTATTGGTTCAAGTCACTTGCGTAGCGAAGAATATTGGGCAATTCAGACGTTAGACGCAATCGTAGTAATTTCGGGTATCATAATTTTAATCTTAGGTATCAAGCGCCTTACGCGTTCTTTTATTGCCGCGATTATCCCTTCTTCCAAAAGTGATGAACTAGTTGATATTTTATATCAGAGAAAGCAGCTCGGTCGCGGCCCAAAGATTGTTGCGGTAGGTGGAGGTACAGGATTATCCGTACTGCTTTCCGGCCTTAAAGAATATACTTCTAATATTACTGCTATTGTTACAGTGGCTGATGATGGCGGCTCTTCCGGGCGCCTGAGGCAGCAGTTTGATATATTACCACCGGGCGATATACGTAACTGTTTGGTTGCCCTGGCAGATGCGCCCGCATTGATGCGCGATTTATTTCAATTTCGCTTTGATCAAAGTTCGGAACTATCTGGTCATAGCTTTGGGAACCTTTTTATTACGGTAATGACCAGATTAACTGGAGATTTTGAAAAGGCCATTAAAGAGACCAGCAAGGTTTTAGCCCTTAGAGGCCAGGTGATTCCTTCGACTTTAAATAATGTGGTATTGGTGGCACAACATAAAGATGGCTCAACTACTGAGGGAGAGGATAAAATCCCCAAAGCCCATATACCAATAAATAAAGTTAGCCTGAGGCCGGCCATGCCTCAAGCAACGCCTGAGGCAATAAAGGCAATTAAAGAAGCGCAGATTATTGTTTTGGGGCCGGGTTCACTCTATACCAGTATTATACCCAATCTTTTGATAAAAGAAATCACCGATACTATTGTTGCCTCAGGTGCGATTAAAGTATATGTGTGCAACGTAATGACTCAGCCCGGTGAAACAGATGGTTACCGCGCATCTGATCATGTAAAACAGCTGATAAACCATAGCCACCCGCGTATCTTTGATTATTGTATTCTCAATTCAGGAGAAATCCCTAAAGAAATGCTTAAGCGTTACGAAGAGCAGAATTCATATTCTGTAGTTAATGATAGAGAGAATATCGAAAATATGGGTTATCGCGTGGTCGGAGAGGATTTTGTGATTAGTGACGATGTCATAAGACACGATCCTTTAAAATTAGCCAAGATTACCTTGGGCTTTATTGAAGAAATCTAATAGAACAGCCCCCATGGCTCTAATCAAAAAAAAATTAATCGTAAAGAATAAACAAGGTTTGCATGCTCGGCCAGCAGCGTTGTTTGTGCAGATTGCCAATAAATTTGATTCCCATATAACGGTCAGGCGGGATAAAGAAAAAGTAAATGGTAAATCCATTATGGGCATTCTTATGTTGGGTGTAGAGAAGGACAGCGAGGTTATCATTGAAGCAGATGGTAACGATGCTTCCCTGGCTATATTAGAGTTAGAGAAAATCGTTACTAACGAGGAGTGAGCATGTTACAACTAAAAGGCATAGCCGCGGCTTCCGGGATAAGCATTGGACCAGCCTATAAAATAGGCAAGGAAGAACTCGTCGTTCCTAAACAAGAAATACGGCCGGAAGATATACCCCTACAGATACAGCTTTTTGAGGAGGCCCTCATTAAGACCCGTAGAGAAATTATAGAATTGCAGAAAAGAATTGCTACTGATATGGGCCAAGACGAGGCAGAGATTTTTGATGCGCATCTTTTAGTTTTAGAAGACCGTATGCTTATTGAAGAAGTTATTTCCCGCCTTAAAAAAGAGCAGGTTTGTGTCGCTTATATATTTTCCGAAGTTTTAAAAAAATATATTGAAGTTTTTTCTAAAATTGAAGATGAATATCTAAGAGAGCGCACTGCAGACATAAATGATGTAGGTAAGAGGATATTGCGTAATCTTTTAGGCAAGGAGCGCAAAGTTTTAGGTGATTTAAAAGAAAAGGTAGTGGTAGTGGCGCATGACCTTTCGCCGTCAGATACTGCAGCGATGCATAAAGAGAATGTTTGCGCCTTTGTTACGGATATCGGAGGTAAAACTTCACATACGACAATTATGGCTAAGTCTCTTGAGATACCCGCGGTAGTGGGCATTGAGGAAGTAACCACAAAGATTAAGACAGATGATTTGTTAATTGTTGATGGTAGTATGGGCGTGGTGATTGTCAATCCTGATGAAGAGACTTTGCGTGTTTATCAGCAAGAGGAACAGAAATTAAGAAGTATAGCTGAAAAATTTTTCTTAGTAAAAGATCTCCCTGTCACAACGCTTGACGGTAAAACAATAGAGATAAATGCGAATATAGAACTACCTGATGAAGTTCCTGCGGTAAAACTCCACGGCGGCCAGGGCATAGGGCTTTACCGTACTGAGTTTTTCTATATGAACAGAAAAGATCTCCCTTCGGAGGAAGAGCATTACCAGGCCTATAAATATGTGGCGCAAGAGATGAGACCCTCTGCGGTAATTATTCGTACCCTGGATTTGGGTGGCGATAAATTTTTATCGCAATTCAAAATACCACAGGAAATGCGGCCTTTCCTAGGGTGGCGGGCAATTAGGTTTTGTCTTGCCCGGCCCGAAATATTTAAGGTGCAATTACGAGCGATATTACGCGCTTCCGCGCATGGAAAGTTAAAACTTATGTATCCGATGATCTCCGGCATTGAAGAGTTAAGGCAGGCAAACAAGATACTGCAAGATGTAAAAGGAGAATTAAGAAATGAGGGCGTGCCTTTCGATAACAATATTGAAGTAGGTGCAATGATTGAGGTTCCTTCAGCAGCGATGACTGCAGACCTCTTGGCTAGTGAAGTTGACTTTTTTAGCATCGGTACTAATGACCTTATTCAGTATTCTCTGGCAGTTGACCGCACAAATGAAAAGGTCGCTTATCTATATGATCCAGCGCACCCGGCAGTTTTAAGGATGATTAAGAATATAATTGAATCAGCGCATAATGCGGGTATTTGGGTAGGGATGTGTGGTGAGATGGCAGGCGAGCCGGCTTTTGTCTTGATACTTTTGGGTCTGGGGCTGGATGAGTTTAGTATGCCGCCTTTTGCTATACCGGAAGTAAAATATATCATCCGCTCAGTTACCTTAAAAGAGGCAAAGGGTATCGCCTTAGAGGCATTGAAGCTATCTACAGGAAAAGAGGTAGAGGAGTTTAGCCAATCAAGATTAAGAGAAATCTTGAAATAACACAAAGGACATATGAAGAAGAGTCTAACTTTGAAAGCCATAAAACAGATTGACAAGTCTAATATGTTGGATTTACTACTTGATTTTCCTGTGCAATGTAGAGCTGCTGTAGATATTGCAAAAAATGCCTCGATATTATTTGGAAATAAGGATTTTAAGAAAATTGTCTTTGCCGGTTTGGGCGGCTCAGCCATTGGTGCTGATTTGGTAAGGTCATATTTATATTTCGAAAGTAAAATACCCGTTATGGTTTGTCGAGAATACGAATTGCCTGCCTATGTGGATAGTCAAACACTTGTATTTATAGCAAGTTATTCAGGCAATACCGAAGAGACAATAAGTGCTTATCATCAGGCAAAAGAAAGAGGCGCTAAATTGATTGCTATCTCCTCGGGCGGGACATTAAAAGAATATGCCTTAAAAGATGAAATTACATTTATTGAAATACCTAAGGGCCTACCGCCAAGGGCTGCCTTAGGATACCTAAGTATTATCCCTTTGTGTATATTAGCTAAAGTCGGTCTGATTAAAGACAGTAATTTTACCGTGAATCAGACAATTCAGGTTTTGCAGGATTTAAAGAACAAAAACCTTAATCCTGGTATAGGCCAAAAGGATAATATTGCTAAATACATTGCTGCAAAGATATTCAATAAATTTGTGGTTATTTATTCTAGTTCTATACATTTTGATGTCTGCGTCACGCGTTTAAGAGGACAGTTCAATGAGAACTCTAAGACCTTGGCATCAAGCCACTTATTTCCAGAGATGAATCACAATGAGATTGTAGGTTGGCAGAACCCGCAAAAATTATTCAAGAATTTGGTAGTGATTATGCTGCGCGATAAAGATATGCATCCACGGGTGGCAAAAAGGATGGATATTACAGAGGATATCCTTAAGAAAGAGGGCGTAGAAATTTTTGAGATTTGGTCGCGAGGCGAAAGTTTGTTAAGCAGAATCTTTTCTTTAATATATATAGGTGATTTTATCTCGTACTATTTGGCGATACTTTATGGAATTGACCCTACTCCCGTTGATAGGGTTACGTATCTAAAGGACCAATTAGCAAAAACTTAGCATTAAAACCATGAACCATGAACTTTGAACTTTGAACTAAATATAATGAAGGCACTCATCTTAGCCGCAGGTTATGCTACTCGGCTTTATCCGCTAACTAAAGAATATCCCAAGCCACTCTTAAAGGTAGGCCGCCACCCGATAATCAATTATATCTTGGATAAACTGGAAACTTTAGAGGATGTAGATGAAATTATTGTGGTGACAAACAGTAAATTTATATCTCAATTTAGACAGTGGGCTAAAGGCATAAGAACCCATAAACATATAAGTTTAGTAGATGATTTAACTTATGACCATAGCGATAGACGGGGAGCAATTGGCGATATGAATTTTGCCATAGACAAGATTCATATTAAAGATGATTTATTGGTTATAGGCGGAGATAATTTATTTGATGGCGATATAGGGGATTTTCTCTCTTTTGCCAGAACCAATAAACCCCATCCGGTAATCGGCGTTTATAATTTAAAAGATAAAAAGCAAGCCAAAAATTATGGCGTAATTAAATTAGATAGAAAGAATAAAGTGATCGATTTTCAAGAAAAACCCCTTAAGCCTAAATCGAGATTAGTGGCAATGTGTCTTTATTATTTTCCTAAAGAAAAGTTGGAGCTCATTAAAGAATATCTAAACACCAAGACCGACAAGCATGATGCTACGGGTTTCTATATAAACTGGTTGATAAAAAAGGAGTCGGTTTATGGATTTTTGTTTTTCGGGCGTTGGTATGATATTGGCCACCATCAGTTCTATAATGAGGCAAAAGAGAAATTTAAGGAGGGCATTTAAATGGCGCTACGTAAACATTTTTTTACTTCGGAATCAGTAGGTGAAGGTCATCCGGATAAAGTCTGTGACCAGATATCTGACGGCGTGCTTGATGATGTGTTAAGACAGGACCCTTATGGCCGGGTTGCCTGCGAGACATATGTGACTATGGGTTTATTGATCGTGGGTGGCGAAATTACCACTTCCGGTTATGTGGATGTGCATAATCTTACGCGCAATATATTAAAAGAGATAGGCTATACGCATCCTAAATACGGTTTTGATTATCATACCTGCGCAGTGATAAATACGATACATAATCAATCTCCGGATATTGCTCAAGGTGTAAATAAGGGTGGCGCAGGCGATCAGGGTTTTATGGTAGGATACGCTTGCCGTGAAACCACAGAGCTGATGCCTTTACCGATCATGCTTGCGCATAAATTAGTCAGGCGCATCGCCGAGATAAGAAGAAAGGGTATCTTGAAATATATTGGGCCTGACTGTAAATCTCAGGTAACCGTAGAATATCACGATGGACATCCCAAGAGAGTAGATTCTTGTGTGTTAGCCTGTCAACATACCGAAGAGATCTTGGATGCGACAGGAGAGAAAATTACCAAGAAGGCGCGTCAGGAATTAATTGACGTAATTGCTGAACCTATATTAAAAGAATACCTGGATAAAGATACAAAATATTATATTAACGAGACGGGAAAGTTTGTGATTGGTGGACCGCAATCTGATACGGGCATGACCGGAAGAAAGATTATTGTAGATACTTATGGCGGAGTAGTTGCGCCGGGAGGAGGAGCTTTTTCAGGTAAAGACCCCACAAAAGTAGACCGCTCTGCCGCATATATGTCCAGATACATCGCCAAGAATATTGTCGCGGGTGGTTTAGCAGATAAATGCATGGTTCATCTTGCTTATGTTATTGGCCGAGCCGACCCTTTAGCCATAATGGTGGATACTTTCGGGACCGGAAAACTCTCCGAGGCAGAGTTTATAAAACTGATCAGGCAAAATTTTGATCTTACACCGCAAGGTATGATTAAGACATTAGACCTTTTACGTCCAATATACATAAAGACTGCCTGCTATGGACATTTTGGCAGAACAGAGCCAGAGTTTAGTTGGGAAATTACGGATAAAGCAGCAATTTTGAAGAAGCAGGCGGCAGGAATGTAAACTTGATACTTGATACATGATACCTGATACAAACATCATCAGTGGGTGTCAAGCGTCATGTATCAGGTGTCATGACTTAAAATAGATAAGGAGAAACAGAATGAATTGCGATATTAAAGATGCTAAGTTAGCTAAAAAAGGGGCGTTACGCATTGAATGGGCACGGAATAATATGCCGGTTTTAACATTGATTGCCGAGCGTTTTAAAAAAGAGAAACCCTTAAAAGGGCTTAATATTGCAGCCTGTCTACATGTAACTACTGAGACTGGCGTTTTGATGGAAGTATTAAGGTTAGGCGGTGCAAGTTTAGCTCTTTGCGCATCCAATCCTTTATCCACGCAGGACGATGTAGCGGCTTCCTTAGTTAAAAATCTTAAGGTCTCATGTTTTGCGATTAAAGGCGAAGATACTAAAACTTACTATAAACATATAAAGTCAGTTTTAGCAACCAAACCCGATATTACTATGGACGATGGGGCGGATTTAGTGTCTACAATTCATAAGGGGTGTCAAGTGTCAAGTGTCAAGTGTCAAGTTATTGGAGGAACAGAGGAGACTACCACTGGTGTAATCAGATTACGGGCTTTGGCTGAACAAGGCAAATTACGTTATCCGATAATTGCGGTAAATGATGCACAGACGAAGCACTTATTCGATAACCGTTATGGCACAGGGCAGTCAACTGTAGATGGAATAATCCGCTCGACTAATAAATTATTAGCCGGGGCAAATTTTGTCGTCTGCGGCTATGGTTGGTGCGGCCGGGGCGTGGCCATGCGCGCAAAAGGGATGGGCTCTCGAGTAATCATGGTTGAGGTTTCAGCCTTACGCGCCTTAGAGGCAATGATGGACGGATACCAAGTTATGCCAATAAAAGAAGCAGCAAAAATCGGTGATGTATTTGTCACTACTACTGGAGATACAAGCGTGATTCGTAGCGAGCATTTTAAACTAATGAAAAACGGTGCAATTGTGGCTAACTCCGGACATTTTAACGTCGAGATAGATATACCGGCATTGGAAAAGTTAAGCAAGAAAAAAAAGCGCATCCGTGATTTTGTGGACGAGTATATACTAAAGGATGGACGCAAGATTTATTTATTAGGAGAAGGACGCTTAATCAATCTAGCCGCAGCTGAAGGCCATCCGGCGCAGGTGATGGATATGTCTTTTGCTAATCAGGCGCTTTCTGTGGAATATATTATTAAGAATTATAAAAAATTACAAAACCAGGTCTATAAGGTCCCTGAAGATATAGACAGAAAGATTGCCTATCTAAAATTAAAATCTCTTGGGGTAAGAATAGATAGCTTGACTGGCGAGCAGAAAAAATATCTTTCCAGTTGGGAATTAGGAACCTAATTAGGTGTTAGGTGTTTGGTCTTAGGTTTTAGGCAGCAATAAAATCCGGAGGCGCAAAATGAAAAAGATAGGTAGTATAGTTTTGGTTTTTGGTTTAATTTTATTCTCTGGTTATGTTTTTGCCGCTGAGATTGAAGTAGAATCGCGGATTAGCGAAGTTACTATTTATCCCGATTCTGCGCTTTTAAGCCGTGTAGCGAACTTGAAGTTAAGTCCCGGAGAGTACAAGGTAATATTTTCTAATATTATTCCAGAGGTAGATGAAAATTCTTTAAGGGTTTCTGCGCAAGGCGCAACAGAAGTGAGGCTTTTTGGAGCGCAGGTGAAGAAAGAATTCTTAGAAGAAGTGCCTTCAGAGCGCATTAAACAACTTAAAGATGAGATTCAAAAGCTGGAGGATGCTATAAGGAGAGAGCAGGATTTAAATAGGCTGCTTTTGGAAGAGAAGAATTTCTTGGATTCTATAAGGTTATTCTCTGGCGGGCAGATCCCTAAGGATTTGGTTACCAAGATGCCTACGAGTAAAGACTTGGATGATACGCTTAAATTTTTAGATACAAAACTTAAAGAGAATTATATGCAGGTTTTAGAATGCGAACTGAAAATAAGGGATTTAGAAGATAAAGTTGATGCCTTAAAAAAGCAGTTATCTGAAATCTCCTCTGGTTCAGGTAAGAAACTAAAGAGGTTGATTGCGGTGGAGTTGGAAGTTTTGAAAGCGGCAAATTTTGATTTGAGTGTTTCTTATCTTGTGGGAGGCGCTAACTGGGGACCCATCTACGATGCCCGGGCGAATTTTGAAAAATCCGAAGTGGAAATGCTTTCTTACGGAATAATTCGCCAGAGAACGGGCGAAGATTGGCAGGATGTGGGAATTTCTTTATCTACTGCTAAACCCGCTATTGGCGGAAGAATGCCTTATGTTGCACCTTGGTTTTTAAGGCCATATCAGCCACATAGAGGGCTTGATGAGGGAGAGAAAACAGGAGGATGGGGACTGCAAAAGATGGCATTTGAAGAACGAGCACAAGCGCCGGTCGCTGCGGAAGCAATAGATAAATACGCTAAGGTAGAAGAAAAAGGCATTGCCGTGGTCTATAAACTCCCGCGCAAAGCAAGCATTAAATCCGACGGCTCAGAGCATAAATTGCCTATATCTTCGCAAATTCTACAAGCCAAGTTTGAATATTCTACCTACCCACGCGCCGTTCTCAATGCCTATCTAGGAAGTCGGGTTACCAATGCCAAAGACCTGCAATTACTTGCCGGTCGGGTAAATATATTCTTAGAGGGAGATTTTGTAGGTGCTTCGAGTATTGATAATATTGGTCCGGGAGAAGAATTTGATTTATATTTGGGCGTAGACGAGAATGTAAAGGTAAAAAGAGAGCAGATTGAAAAGAAAGTCGATGAGACTTTAATTGCGGGTATTCCTTCGCCGACTAAGCGCACGACATTTAAATATAAACTTACGCTGGAAAATTATAAATCAAAGAAAATCAATCTAAAATTATTTGAGGCAATGCCGGTTTCTGAAGATGACCGGATTAAAGTTAAGATAGAGAAGGTCAGCCTTGAACCAAACCAAAAGGATTGGAAAGATAGAAAAGGAGTTTGGCTTTGGGATTTAGAATTAGAGCCGAAGCAAAAGAAAGAGATAATTTATAATTCTATTATTGAACATCCACGCGAAATGCGGGTGGAGGGTTTATAGAAGTTATGGCCATAAAAAGAATCGCAGTTTTAACTACCGGCGGCGATGCGCCGGGTATGAATGCGGCAATACGTGCGGTTGTGCGTTATGGAATATATAATAAATTGGAAGTAATGGGGGTGTTTCGGGGATGGTGGGGTTTAATAAATGAAGAGTTAAAATTATTAGACCACCGTTCGGTTTCGGGGATTATTAATCAAGGCGGCACAATCTTGAAGACTGCCCGTTGCCCAGAATTTCTTACTGAAGAGGGTCAAAAAAGGGCATTTAATACTATAAAGAAGAATTCTATCGATGGGCTGGTGGTTATCGGTGGTGATGGAAGTTTTCGCGGGGCGCATCAGTTTTATACCAAATACAAAGTTCCTTGTATGGGTATTCCGGCCTCCATTGATAATGACATAAATGGGATAGATACAACTATTGGTTCAGATACTGCCATAAATACTGCGCTTTGTGCGATTGATAATATCCGGGATACCGCCACTTCTATGGAGAGGATTTTTGTAGTGGAGGTAATGGGCAGAAATTCTGGCTTTATTGCTCTGCAGGTGGCTTTAGCTGCTGGTTGCGAGGATGTAATTATACCGGAGAGAAAATTTGATTTAGAGGCAATGTGTCATGATGTTGTTCAAGGAAATATTAGGGGAAAAATTAGTTGGATTATTGTCGTGGCTGAAGGAGCAGCCTCAGCCACTGATATAGCCAAAAAAATAACCGAAATCACTACCCTGGAGAGTCGCCCCGTGGTTTTAGGTCATATCCAGAGAGGTGGCCGGCCAACTGCCTTTAGTCGCACCTTGGCCTTAACTCTTGGCCAGGCGGCAGTCGATTGTTTATTAAGAGAAGAAAAGGATAAAGCCGTAGGGATGCGTAAAGGCGAGATAGTGACCGTGGATTTAGAAGTTGCAATTAAGAAAAAGGAAATAGAAGTAGATAGGTTGTATAATTTAATTAAGATATTGACTTAATTTAAAATTTTTGCCGTTCTGTTAAGTAGCGGGTCCTGCCTCGGGCATTTTCTTCTCGCTCACGCGCTTCGAAAACGCCCGAGTCACCCGCTACAGAGAAATCTTACTAAGAATTTCTAATTAATAGAGAGGAGTAGTGGGATGGGAAGAAGGCCGCTGGATATTGACATAATTGCCATGGACTTAATCCGAAGTGAAGATTTGGCAAGAAAGAAAGTATTAGCTAAGAAGATTTTTGATATTGCATATAAAAAAGGGATTTATCCTTCAAGTATCCATCAATTTTACCTGGCGCGCGGCAGGGGCGAATTTGGCGGCTTTACTGTGCCGGCGATAAACTTAAGAAGTATGACTTATGATTTGGCTAAAGCCATATTTAGAGTGGCGAAGGTTAATAACGCGGGTGCATTTATTTTTGAGATTGCCAAGTCTGAAATGGGCTATACCAGTCAGCCGGCCATAGAATATTCCAGTGTGGTTCTGGCAGCAGCCATAAAAGAAGGTTTTTCTGGGCCGGTTTTTATCCAGGGAGACCATTTCCAACTTAATACCGCTAAATTTAAAGAAAATCCCGAGAAAGAAATAGAAGGTTTGAAAGCTTTAATTACCGATGCTATCGAAGCAGGGTTTTATAATATTGACATCGATTCTTCCACATTAGTAGATTTATCTAAACCGGATGTGAAGAAACAGCAGTATAATAATTATGAAGTTTGCGCCAGGATTACCCAATTCATCCGTCAGATTCAGCCGCGGGGGGTTGAGGTTTCTGTGGGTGGCGAGATTGGAGAAGTAGGGAGCAAGAATTCTACTCCTGAAGAGTTACGCGCTTTTATGCAGGGATACAAAGAGAGGTTGCGTAAAGGCCGCAGCGGTATAAGTAAAATTAGCGTGCAAACCGGCACTTCCCACGGCGGCGTAGTCTTGCCTGATGGAACCGTGGCAGGGGTAAAATTAGATTTTGATACTTTAAAAACATTATCTGAAATTGCCAAGAAAGAATATGGCCTTGCCGGAGCAGTCCAGCATGGCGCATCCACTTTGCCTGCGGAGGCATTTCATAAATTTGCTGAAGTAGAGACTGCGGAGGTGCATCTGGCCACCGAATTTCAAAATATGATTTACGAATCGAAGCATTTTCCTGTTGAGCTCAGGGTAAAAATTTATGATTGGCTAAAAGTTAATACTGCTTCGGAGAGAAAAGAAGACGAAAGCGAAGAACAATTTATTTATAAGACGCGCAAAAAAGCCCTGGGGCCGTTTAAGAAAGAGATTATGGGATTATCTCTGGATGTGCGTGATGCAATCGCTAAAGAAATTGAGGAAAAATTTGATTTTCTCTTTAAGCAGCTAAACGCGGTAAATAATAAAGAATTAGTAGATAAATACGTAACCTTAAAACGGGTAATTAGTCGTAAGCGAGAAGAAAAAGAAACAGTTGTCCATGATAGCGAGGGAGCAGATTAGTTTAGTTCAGAGTTCAAAGTTCATAGTTCAAAGTTAAAGCTTTTACTATAAACCATGAACAATGAACCATGAACTAAAAGGAGTTATTATGAGATCAGATAAAATTAAAAAAGGATTAGAGCGGGTTCCGCATCGCGCGCTTTTACATGCAACTGGGTTAAGTAGAAAAGATTTAGACAGGCCGTTTATTGGCGTGGCCACATCTTTTACGGATTTAATCCCTGGCCACATCGGGATGCGGGATTTAGAGCGTTTTATTGAGCGCGGCATCTGTTACGGCGGCGGCGTGCCGTTTTTCTTTGGTGTTCCCGGGATTTGCGACGGCCTGGCTATGGGGCATTTAGGGATGTGTTATCCTCTGGCTTTGCGCGAAATTGTGGCAGATACCATTGAGACCGTCTGCAATGCCCATCAATTAGACGGGATTGTCTGTTTGACAAATTGCGATAAAATTACTCCCGGAATGCTTATGGGTGTGGCGCGGCTGAATATTCCCGCCATTATTGTGACCGCTGGACCGATGCTTTCTGGTCGTTATAAACAAAGAAGACTTGCCTTTGTGCACGATACTTATGAGGCCTTGGCCCGGGCAAAAAAAGGCGAGATTTCTGCACAAGATTTAGCCTGTTTAGAAATGGAAGCCTGTCCGGGCGCAGGCGCCTGTCAAGGTTTATATACGGCTAATACGATGGCTTGTATTACGGAAACTTTGGGAATGTCTTTGCCGGGTTGTGCCACGGCTTTGGCAGTTTCAGCTAAAAAACGTAGAATTGCTCAAGCTAGTGGCGAGCGGATTGTGGAATTAGTGAAGAAAGATATCAAGCCGCTCAATATCATCAACAATAAATCTTTAGAGAATGCCATTATTGTGGATATGGCTTTGGGTGGTTCAAGTAATACGGTTTTACATCTGATGGCCATTGCCCATGAGGCAGGAATAAAATTAGAACTAGAAACATTCGATAGAATAAGTAAAAAGACACCGCATATTACGAATTTAGAGCCCGCAGGCACCTATTTTATGGAAGATTTGGAATACTCCGGAGGCATACCTGCAGTGCTGAAGCGCTTTAGGCCCAAATTAAATAATACTTTGACCTTAAGCGGCAAAAAAATATTTGAAATTGCCACCGAGGCAGAGATTTTCGACGAGGAGGTTATCCGGCCTTTCAATCGCGCTTATCATCAACAAGGTGGAATTGCTGTTCTTTTTGGTAATCTTGCACCTAATGGCGCTGTGGTGAAGCAGTCAGCAGTGAGTGCGAAGATGATGAAATTTTCAGGACGCGCAAAGGTTTTTAACCGCGAAGAAGAAGCAATGCAAGCGATTCTAAATAGGAAAATTAAAAAAGGCGATTGCATTGTTATTCGCTATGAAGGCCCTTCTGGCGGTCCGGGCATGCGCGAAATGCTTGCGCCTACTTCGGCGATTGTGGGCATGGGTTTAGCGGAGTCAGTTGCCTTAATTACCGACGGAAGATTTTCTGGCGGCACCAAAGGTCCTTGTATCGGCCATATTTCGCCCGAAGCAGCCAGCGGTGGTCCAATTGCCATTTTAAAAGAGGGTGATATAATTAGCATTGATATACGCAATAGAAAATTAGAGGTTAAATTAGCAAAATCTGAAATAGAGAAAAGATTTAGGTCTTGGAAACCTGTTCCGCCAAAAATTAAGACTGGGTATTTAGCAAGATATTCAAAGTTAGTGAGTTCGGCGGATAAAGGAGCGATTTTGCAATGATAGGTGCACAAATATTAATTGAGTGTTTAAAGCGCGAGGGCGTCCAGGTAATGTTTGGATATCCCGGCGGTTCAGTCTTACCTATATTTGATAAACTTTATGATGCGGATTTAAAGTTTATTCTCACCCGCCATGAGCAGGGTGCGGCGCACGCTGCCGACGGTTTCGCCCGAGCAACCGGTAAGGTCGGTGTCTGTCTTGCCACTTCTGGCCCGGGCGCGACCAATCTTACAACGGGAATTGCCAATGCCTGTATGGATTCTATTCCCATCGTGGCTATCACTGGACAGGTAAAGACTTTCCTCATTGGTAACGATGCTTTTCAAGAGGCAGATATTACGGGTGTGACCCGACCCATAACCAAACATAATTATTTGATTAAAGATACGAAAGACTTAGCCCGTATTATACGCGAGGCATTTCATATTGCTTCCACTGGCCGTCCTGGTCCGGTGCTAATTGATATCCCTGTGGATGTCCAGCAACAAGATATAGAATTTATCTGGCCGAAAGTCGTAAAAATCCGCGGATATAATCCGACCTACTTTGGCCATCCGGGTCAGATAAAAAAAGCAGTTAAGTTGATTACTCAATCCAAGAAACCCATTATTTATGCTGGCGGTGGAATCATTAGCTCTGGAGCGCATCAAGAGTTAAGAGAATTAGCGGAAAAAATCCAGGCACCAGTAACTATGACTCTGATGGGTTTAGGTGGTTTTTCAGGCACACATGAGCTTTCTTTGGGGATGTTGGGCATGCACGGGACAGCTTATGCCAATCATGCGATAATGGAAGCAGATTTGATTATTGCTATTGGTGCGCGTTTTGATGACCGGGTTACTGGAAGACTTGATGTTTTTGCACCGCATGCTAAGATTATCCATATTGATATTGACCCGGCATCTATAAGCAAGAATGTGAAAGTAGATGTGCCTATTGTCGGCGATGCCAAAAATATCTTAGGCCAATTATTAGAAGGAGTTAAGAAAGCCCCGGATACATCGGCGTGGCTTTCGACCGTTGAATCCTGGAAGAAAAAATATCCTTTAAGCTATAAAGATGGCAGCAAGATTAAGCCTCAATATGTTATTGAGCAAATTTATGAAGCGACAAAGGGCGAAGCAATTGTGACGACCGAAGTTGGCCAAAATCAGATGTGGGCAGCGCAGTGGTATAAATATGCCTCGCCCCGCACATTTATTTCTTCGGGAGGCTTAGGTACCATGGGTTTTGGTTTTCCGGCGGCAATGGGCGCTAAGGTGGGTTGTCCGGAAAAACAAGTCTTTGATATCGCCGGTGACGGTTCTATTCAGATGAACATTCAAGAATTAGCTACCTGTGTCTGTAACAAAATAAATGTTAAGGTGGCGATATTAAATAATGGTTATTTAGGCATGGTTAGGCAATGGCAGGAGTTATTTTACAAAAAGCGCTATTCTTATACTGCGCTCTACAATCCGGATTTTGTGAAATTAGCGGAAAGTTACGGTGCAGCAGGGATTCGGGTGACCAAAAAAGAAGAGGTGCGTCCGGCCATTGAAAAGGCACTACTAATAGATAATACGGTATTTATTGATTTTCATATTGAACCAGAAGAAAATGTCTATCCCATGGTGCCTGCTGGCGAAGCGATTAATCGGATGATTGGAGGCATGGCTTAAGTCAGGGTTGAGAGTTTCCGCCACAAAGAGTGGCGGATCCGCCAAGAAGTTTGGCGGAAAAAAGGCAAAATTATTATGAAAATAAAATCAGTAAAGTATGAGTCAATTTTAAGACAATTCTACATCTATTTCTTAGTGGCTTCGGTTATTCCCTTGATTATTTTGATTTATCTTCTTTATCAGTTTGCTACTGCAGGTAAAATAGATATGCCAGGAATCAATTCTAAATTTTTGATATTTATAGCAGGTGTATTTTCTGTATTAGGTTTTTGGGGAACCAGGAGTTTCTTGACCAAGATAGTGACATTAAGTAATAAATTAAAAGAAACCACCTGGGAGAAAATAGATAAAGACACACTTTTAGAATTAGCTAAAGGAGAAGGAGAAATTGCCCATTTAGCTAAGGCATTTGGAGAGATTGCCACTAAGTTAGAAGAAAATGTAAGACAGCTTGAGGATGCCAAAAAGATGCTCTATCGGATTTTATCCAAGGTGGGCAAAGCCATAAGTTCAACTGAGAACTTCGCAGCACTTATACAATTCATCTTAGAGACAATAATGGAGGCATTGGGAGCAGAAAGAGGAGCGATATTTTCTTTGGTGGAGAATAAGTCAGCAGTAAAACCAGTGGCAGTATCAGGTGTGAATATAAAAGATATCCCCAAAGAGGTAAGTTTTGGCGAAGAGGCAGTAGGATGGGTGGCTAAAGAAAGAAAGGCTTTATTTGTTCCTCTATTAGAGGAGAAAAAGACAGAATCATTATTTTCTCCACCTTTGATATCCGCTCCCTTAATTGTCCATGATAAATTATGGGGAGTTATATCTTTGAGTGGCAAGAAAGAAAGCGATAACTTTTCTGAGGATGAATTAAAGTTACTTTCAAATCTTGCTTATCAGATTGCAGTTTCTTTTGCGAATGCTAAATTAAATGAAGAGGCAGAGAGGACTTATTTTGAAACCATGTCTGCTTTGGCTTTGGCGGTAGAAGCCAAAGACCCTTATTCTCGCGGTCACTCCGAAAGGGTAGCTGAATATTCTATAAAAATAGCAGAAAATATAGGCTTGACTTTAGAAGATTTGAATACCTTGAGAGATGCCTCAAAGTTACATGATATTGGAAAGATCGGTATCATTGATGGAATTCTACATAAACACAGTAAGTTAAGTTACAACGAACAAGCAATTATGCACAAACACCCCTTGATTGGAGAAGGTATAGTTAAGCCATTAAGAAGCTTTTTTCACATATTAGATCCTATAAAACATCATCATGAATTTTTGGATGGCTCAGGTTATCCTGATGGATTAAAGGGCCAAGAGATTTCCTTTGTCACCAGAATCCTGACTGTAGCAGATATATTTGATGCCTTAATTACCGATAGGCCTTACAGGAAAGGGTTGACTATAGAAGAAGCAAAGAGAGAATTCCAAACTATGGCGGATAAAGGGAAGTTAGATAAGGTTATAGTGGGTGCACTTTTTTATTTAATAGAGGCAAAGAAGATATGAAGCATACAATATCTGTATTAGTAGAAAATAAGCCCGGAGTTTTAGCGCGTATTGCCGGATTGTTTAGCGCCCGCGGTTACAATATTGCTTCTTTAGCAGTTAGTGAGACGCTGGATTCCACTATTTCTTATATGACTATCGTAGTGGAGGCAGAGGATGAAAAGATATTGGAGCAGATAAAGAAGCAACTGAATAAACTCATCGACGTGATTACGGTAACCGACTTTACTAAGAAAGAGCACGTGGAGAGAGAACTGGTCTTAGTGAAAATTAGTTATTCCGCCAAAGATAAGGCTAAATTAGAGAAGTTGCTGGATAAATATGTGGCCAAGATAATTCAACATAAAGTAAATACCGCGATTATTGAGGCAATAGGCGAGCAGGTTCAGATTAAGCAATTACTTGAGGCCTTGACCCAATTTGGGATTAAGGAATTAGTGAAGACAGGAAGGATTGCGATAGCATGATTTAGTTCATAGTTCATAGTTCATAGTAAATCTGTGAACCATGAGCCATGAACCATGAACGAAAGGGGTTAACATGGTAAAGATTTACTATGATAATGACGCAGATTTAAGTTTGTTAAAGGACAAGACTATTGCCATTATTGGCTATGGTATCCAGGGTCGGGGTCAGAGTTTATGCTTACGGGATTCAGGATGCCACGTAGTGGTCTCAGAACTTTCTGGCACGCCTAATTTTGAACAGGCCAAAAATGATGGGTTTATTCCAGTTTCCGCAGATGAGGCGGCAAAAGCCGCTGATATTATTCAAATATTAACCCAGGACCACGTCCAGGCCAAAGTTTATAAAGAGAGTATTAAGCCAAATTTAAAGAAAGGCAAAGCCCTGTGTTTTTCGCACGGTTTTAATATCCGGTTTAAACAAATAAAACCGCCAAAGAATGTAGATGTATTTATGGTTGCGCCCAAAGGCCCGGGTGCTTTGGTAAGGCGGATGTATGAAGAAGGTAAGGGCGTACCTTCTCTTTTGGCCGTTTTTCAGGATGCCACCGGTGAGGCAAAACAATTGGGCCTGGCGTATGCCTTGGCCATTGGTGCCACGCGGGCCGGAGTAATTGAGACCACATTTGAGGAAGAGACGGAGACAGATTTATTTGGCGAACAAGCAGTTCTTTGCGGTGGGGTCACGGAATTAATCAAGGCGGGATTTGATACCTTGGTTGCAGCCGGTTATCAACCTGAGATTGCTTATTTTGAAGTATTGCATGAGCTCAAACTTATTACGGATTTAATTCAGGAGACAGGTATTTCAGGAATGCGCCGCCGGGTTTCTAATACTGCCTGTTACGGCGATTTAACCCGCGGGCCGATGATTATCACCGAAAAGACGCGTAAGACAATGAAAAAGCTCTTAAAAGAAATCAAAAGCGGAAAGTTTGCCCGTGAGTGGATTAAGGAAAATGAATTGGGCAGACCCACTTTTAATAAGTTATTACAGGAAGGCGATAGCCACCCGATTGAAGAAGTAGGCAAGAAACTTCGAGAGATGATGCCTTGGATGAAAAAATAGTTCATAGTTCAAAGTTCATAGTTCATAGTATAGAGCAAAAACTATGAACCGTGAACCATGAACAATGAACTAAATCGATATGGAAAAGATAATTATATTTGATACTACATTAAGAGACGGAGAACAAGCGCCTGGCGCTTCTTTAAATCAACAGGAAAAATTGGAGGTGGCTCAGGCACTTGCCCATTTAGGCGTAGATATAATTGAGGCAGGATTCCCGATATCTTCCAAAGGAGACTTCCAAGCAGTGCGCTCCATTGCCAGGAGTATTAACGGGCCGGTTATCTGCGGCTTGGCTAGGGCAATAAAAAGAGATATCGATACTGCCTTTCAGGCCATAAAGCCTTCTGGAAATCCGCGCATACACATATTTTTGGCTACCTCCAAAATTCATATGAAATATAAATTAAAAAAGGCCGAAGATGAAATCTTACGCTTAGCAGTTTGGTCAGTAAAATATGCCAAAAAATATTGTCCGGATATAGAATTTTCACCCGAAGATGCCACGCGCAGCGAAAGGGAATTTCTTTTTAAGGTTATCGAGGCAGTGATCAATGCCGGCGCAACCACGGTGAATATTCCCGATACCGTCGGTTATACTGAGCCGGAAGAATACGGTAGTTTGATTAAGGCGATAAAAGAAAATGTCCCGAATATCGAAAGGGCAATAATCTCTGTGCATTGCCATAATGATTTGGGTTTAGCGGTGGCAAATTCTCTTTCGGCCATAAAAAATGGGGCGCGGCAGGTGGAATGTACCGTTAATGGTATTGGCGAGCGTGCCGGTAATGCCTCTTTGGAAGAAATCGTGATGTTCCTAGATACCAGAAAAGATATTTTTGGCAGCCTTACTATTGATATAAAGAAAAACCAGATTTATAAAGCCTCGCGTTTAGTCAGTAAGCTCACCGGTTTTGTGATTGCGCCAAATAAGGCCATTGTGGGTGCCAATGCCTTTAGGCATGAAGCAGGCATCCATCAGGATGGCATTTTAAAGGAGCGCTCTACTTATGAAATCATAAAACCCGAGGATGTGGGTTTTTATGGCACTGGACTTGTTTTAGGCAAGCACTCTGGTCGGCATGCCTTTGGTGAAAGGCTAAAAACTTTGGGTTTTCATTTAGATAAGCAGCAACTCAATAAAGCCTTTGTGCGCTTTAAGCAAATCGCGGATAAAAAGAAAAGTATATTTGACGATGATTTAATGGCGATTGTGGAAGATGAAATCAGGACAGTCAAGCCATTGTGGCAGCTGGAGAGTTTTGAGGTTAATTCCGGCACAAAGGTTATTCCCCGCGCCACCGTAAGACTAAAAAAGAGAGGCAAAATTTTAATCGGTTCTTCTTCTGGCGATGGGCCGGTAGATGCCTGTTTTAAGGCAATCGATAAAATTGCGCAGATCAAAGCAAAACTCCAGGATTATCGTTTAGAAGCAGTTACCTCCGGTAAGGATGCCTTAGGTGAGGTTAATCTTAAGCTCGCAGCAGGCAAAAAAACAGTTTCGGGCAGAGGTTCGAGCACCGATATAATTGAATCTTCAGTAAGGGCATATCTGGACGCCATAAACAAGATAGAATCTAAGTGACCCCTCCTAAAATCTACGGTTTAATTGGGTATCCGGTCAAACATAGCCTCTCGCCCTTAATGCATAATGCTGCATTTTGTGCCCGCAAAATAAATGCTGAATACAAATTATTTGAGATAAAGCCAGAAGATTTAGAAGATTTCTTATTGGAAGATATATCGGTTAAAGATATAAACGGGAAGACCATTCGCACAAAAGATATATTAGGTTTTAATATCACTATTCCTCATAAAGTAAGGGCAAGAGAAATACTAGAAAAGAAATCTCCTTTTGATAAAGATGCCCCTCAGATGTTGGATGCGTCGTATTATGTGAAATTAACTGGCGCTATAAATACAGTAAAAAGAGAGGGTAATGAATTAAGATATTGGAATACCGATGCTACAGGCTTTTTGAGGTCTTTAAAAGAAGTTTTAGAATTTGAGCCTAAAGGAAAAAAGGTTCTAGTTATTGGTTGCGGGGGGGCGGGTAGGGCTATTATTGCCAGCTTGAGTTGGATAAATGTTGGTATTGAAAAAATATACATAAATGATATTGACGCTAAAGCAATAAATTCTGCAAAGGAGCACTTTTCGCAACTTCCCCAGTTTCCGCACTTAAAGGACAAGTTGGAATTTATTCCTACCGACGATATGCCTAAAGCAATAAAAAATTGTGATTTATTAGTTAATACTTCGCCGGTCGGTATGAAAGGTGAAGATATTTCTGTAGTTGATAGGAATTTGTTGCATAAAGAGCTATATGTTTATGATGTAGTATATAACCGCAATACAGAAACGCGTTTAGTTAAAGATGCAAAATCGTTAGGATTACCTGTGGCAGATGGCTTGAGTATGCTTTTATATCAAGGGATAGATGCTTTTGAGTTATGGATGGCTCCTATGAGAGCGCCGGTGGAGGTAATGCGCCAGGCCTTAAACGAAGCCAGCCTGTCGTGCAGGTGAGGGAGTAAAAAATTATGCTCGGGAAAATCATAGCTTTTATTTTCGGTTCTATCGTCGGTAGTTTCTTAAATGTCTGTATCTACCGTATGCCATTGGGTAAGTCGGTTGTCTGGCCAGGTTCACATTGTCCCCATTGCGAGAAAAAAATCAGGTGGTATGATAATATACCTTTTGTAAGTTACCTACTCTTGGAAGGTAGATGTCGCTTCTGTAAAGAGAGGATATCTTACGTATACTTAATCGTTGAGTTGTTGACAGCGATTATGTTTGTTATGCTTTTTAATTATTACAGATTAAGTTACGACTTTCTTATCTATCTTGTTTTTGTTTGTAGTTTAATCGTAGCTACATTTGTGGATATCAAACATCGTATCATCCCCGATGAAATATCTGTTGGCGGTATGATTTTAGGATTCTTATTGAGCGCTGTTAAAGGTTTTCACCTACAACCTATAACCTATAACCTACAACCTATGTTTAATTCCTTCCTGGGCATTATTATCGGCGGTGGGATTATTTATCTGACTGGTTTTCTCTTTGATCTAATTTATTTTAAACTCCTTAAAAGGCCTCCTATTCAAGGTGAAACCGAATCTATGGGCGGCGGCGATGTAAAGTTATTAGCGATGATTGGCGCATTCTTGGGTTGGCAGAAAGCAGTACTGACTTTTTTTCTTGCTCCATTGCTCGGACTAATCTTTGGTCTAATAAACCTCATCGTAAAAAAAGACCATACCATGCCTTACGGACCATTCTTATCTTTAGGCGCACTTCTATCCCTATTTTGGGCAGATAAAATAATCAATTTATTCTTTTTTATCAGATGAACATCGCAGGAGGATAGCGCATGAGGCGCATGAGTTTCCAGGTAAAATTAAGTATAAACTTTATCATATTGCTAATTGTTTTTTTGATAGTTCCCACTTATTATATGTGCCAGAGAGCCGTTATACTACAAAAAGAAGAATTACGCAGTAAGATATTGGGCTTAGCAAAACTTGCGAGTATGCTTATCGATGGAGATAAACACAGCCAGATAAGCCTAAAAAGGCAAAGCCAGGATACAGTACTTTATCAAGAGATAAGAGCGGTTTTAAAGAAGATAATGAATATCGATCCTATCATTTACAGCGTTTATACCATGGTTAAATCAAACACAAAAGATGTTTGGATGTTTGTAGTGGATTCGGGAGACATAAAAGGAAGAAGTGCTTATTGTGGAGAGCATTATGATATTAGTCCTTTTCCTCAGATGAAACTTGCTTTTGATGCTCCAAGCGTAGATAAAGAACTCACCGTAGATAAATGGGGCGTCTGGCTTTCCAGTTATGCCCCAATTTACAATAGTCAAGGAGAGGCAGTAGCAATCGTAGGATTGGATGTTTCTGCAACGTCTATATACCAGATGCAGTTGGTATTATATAAAAGGTTATTATTGATATGTGCTTTAGGGGTTGCCTTTTCTTTGTTGATAAGTTGGTTTTTAGCAAAAAACATAAGCCGTTCATTGCGCGATTTGATAGCTGGCGTAAGGGAAGTTGAGCGGGGAAACTTTATACAAAAAGTAAAAGTAAGAAAAGATGGCGAAGTACAGGAATTAGCCGATGCTTTTAATAAAATGACCGAGGGGCTTGAAGAAACGCAGTCTAAATTAAAGCGATATTATTTAAATACTATTAAATCATTGGCCCAGGCATTAGAAGCAAAGGACTCCTATACCCGCGGTCACTCTGAACGGGTAACGCGCTATGCCATTAATATTGCTAAGCGCTTAGGATTTTCCGATGAAGATATTACGCTATTGGAGGATATCTGCGTTCTGCACGATATTGGTAAGATCGGTATACCAGAAAAGATATTAAGCAAATCGGGTCCACTTACCGAAGAAGAATGGCGAATAGTTAAAAGACATACCACCATTGGTGAAGGAATCTTAAAACCCATTGAATTTTTGAAACCGGTTTTGTCCATTGTGCGTGACCATCATGAACGGCCTGATGGCAAAGGCTATCCCAATGGTTTAAAGAAGAATGAGATTCCTATGTTAGCGTCAATCGTGGCAGTAGCAGATGCCTTTGATGCCATGACTTCTGACCGTCCTTATCGTAAGGCCTTTACTAAAGACGACGCCATTAATATCCTTAAAGAAAATAAAGATAAACAATTTAATAGCCAAGTTGTCGACGCATTTATCGCCTCTCTGAGGGATTACGCTTAGACAGTTTCTTGGTAGATAATATAGATGGCAGTTCTGCAAGGACCAGAATTTTATATTTCCAAAAGGGTCGGGAAGGCAATTACGGATTATGATATGTTAGCCGACCGCGATAAAGTTGCGGTGGCAGTATCCGGCGGGAAAGATAGCCTAACCCTCCTGCGCGTATTATCCGACCGAAGGCAGTTTGTGCCAATAAAATATGAACTCCTGGCAGTGCATATTGATTTGGGCTATCCTTGGCAACATCCCAAAAATTTAGCTAAGTATTTCAAGTCCCTCGGCATCAATTATCATATAGAAAAAGTCGATATATTAAAAGGCAAGACACGCAAAGATATCTCTTGTTTCTGGTGCTCCTGGAATAGGAGAAAGGCATTATTTGAGGTGGCTGACCGTTTTGGCTGTAACAAAGTTGCCTTGGGCCATCACCAAGACGATATTGTGCAAACAATTTTATTAAATTTATTTTTTCACGGTGAAATTTCGGCAATGTCAACCAAGCAGGAATTATTTAAGGGTAAGATTGTAATTATTAGGCCGCTTGCCTATGTAGAAGAGGAGATGATTAAGCGATTTGCAAAAATTGCCGGTTTTCCTCATCAAAGATGCGTCTGCCCGAATTCTCTTACTTCCAATCGTACCAAGATGGCCGATATTATCAAAGACCTAAAAAAAGTCTGCCCGGATGTAAAGACGAATATATTTAGAAGCGTAAAAAGGATAAAAGAGGATTATTTGCTTTAAGAAGACAAAGAGTAATGGTATACTGTTCTAAGAAAAAGGAGGTGGCAGATGACTGCAGGATTAGTTTTGGTGAAGTTGACACCCGGAGAAGAGAAACAGGCATTGGAGCAGATAAGAAATATTAATGGCGTAAAAGGCGTAACCGGAACATTTGGCCCTTGGGATGCGATTGCCACAGTTGAAGGTAAGGATTTAGAAACCCTGGCGCAGGTGGTGGTAGGAAAGATTAGGGCTGTAAGAGGCGTAGCTAATACCGAGACCCTTATTGAAGTAAAAATTTAAAGTAAGTATTAGTTAATTAGGATAGAGGTAAGCCGATGGTTTGGTGGATGGGGATAGCGTTTCTATTTTTGTCTCTAATCATTATAAGTATTATTCTAAAGATTTCTTCCCAGGTTAATGAACGCTTAAATCAGATGAATCAGTCTCTACAAGAGGCAAATAAAATTATTGGGCAGAACTTGGGCAGCGCAACTAATGTATTCGGCAATGTAAAGGAGCAATTGGGAAGATTGGAGGAAAGTAATAGGCAGATTTATGAGATTAGTAAAGACATATCGAGCCTGCAAGAACTTTTGCGTGCACCAAAATTTAGAGGCCAGATGGGCGAGACTCTCCTTGAGAATTTGCTCTCGCAAGTTTTACCCAAGGGCCATTACCAGATGCAATACAGGTTTAGGAGTCAGGACGCAGTTGATGCAGTAATTAGGCTGGGCGAGCGGCTCGTTCCTATTGATGCCAAGTTCAGCTTAGAGAATTTTCAGAGGATGCTAGAAGTACAAGATGAACAGGAAAAAAATATCTACCGCAAGAAATTCCTCCAAGATGTCAAGAACCGTATTGATGAGATTGCCTCCAGATATATTTTACCCGAAGAGAATACCTATGATTTTGCGCTGATGTATATACCTGCCGAGAACGTCTATTATGAAATAATTATTAAAGAGGATATTCTTTCTTATGCTATGTCAAAAAAAGTTATTCCGGTTTCGCCGAATACTTTTTATGCGTATTTACAGGTAATTTGCCTGGGTTTAAAAGGCCTAAAAATAGAAGAGAATGCCAAGGCGATATTAAAAAATTTAAATATGCTCACCCTGGAAATTAATAAATTTAAGGAAGATTTTGATACCTTGGGCGCGCACCTTTTGAATGCGCAACATAAATATGAAGATAGCCAGAAGAGACTCGATAGATTTTCAGATAAGTTGATAAATATCCAGGATACCAAATCCTAAAGAAGCAAAATAGGGGGTGAGGTTATGGAACAAGACAGGATAAGTCATCCGGGAGTGGCCGCGGTTTTGTCGTTTATCTTTAATGGCTTAGGCCAACTCTACAATGGCCAAATCTTTAAAGGGCTACTGATTATCTTTCTTTCTTCTCTAGGTATGCTGGTTTTAATTATGGGAAGTATTATTATTGGCTTTTGGCTATTAGGAAAAATTATCTCTGTCAAAGCGTTAATTTGTGGTCTTGTATTATTCTTTATGGGGTTGGTCTTTATATGTGTATTAGGTATATACAGCATCGTTGATGCCTACCAGCCTGCCACAAAGAAATGATTTTAAGTATTCGCGTAATACCCAAAGCCAGCAGGAATTTAGTCAAGAAAGAAAAAGGTCTTTTAAAGGTATATTTAACCAAGCCCGCCCAAGATGGCCTTGCCAACATGCAGTTAATCGAGCTGTTAGCAGATTATCTGAAGATAAGAAAGTACCGGGTTAAGATTATTAAAGGTGAGAAATCCCGCGATAAACTGGTTGAAATTGATGCCACAACAGCAGGCTGATTTTATTTGCACCACAAGTAGCCGCCAACAAGGAAATATGTCTCTATTCTATGGCGATACCAAAGATGCCTTAAAGAATCGTGAAGGTTTTTTGAGGGAAATAGGCATTGATTATCGGAGTTTAGTCTCTGGCCAGCAGGTTCATAAAAGCGGCATAAAATATGTTAAAGAAGAAGACAAGGGTAAAGGCGCTTTATCTTACGCTACTGCCATCGCCGATACCGATGCCCTGGTGACAAATAAAAAAAATTTACCTTTGGCGGTATTTACTGCTGATTGTCTATCCATATTTTTATATGACCCTAAAACGCCAGCTATTGGCTTAGTGCATGCTGGCTGGCGAAGCACTAAAGAAAATATCGCAGCCAAGACCATAAGATTAATGCAAAAAGAGTTTGATACCCATAGCCCAGATTTATCTGTGAGTTTCGGTCCGGCTATAAGAAGTTGCTGTTACGAAGTGGGCAGGGATTTTAGTAATTTTTTTCCAGACAGCGTAATCGAGAGAAATAGCCGTTATTACTTAGATTTGGTCCGGATAAACAAGAAACAGATTTTAGATTTAGGGGCGAGAGAGGCAAATATCTTTGATGCTGGGCGTTGCACATACTGTCAGAACGAAGATTTCTTTTCTTATCGCAGAGAAGGAAAAAGTTGTGGCAGGATGATATCGGTGATAATATTACGCTGATATATCCAAGACGGGGGTCTTGAAACCCATTGGAAATAAATAAGTTAGAAGACCCGGTCTTGAAAATACGGTCTTGAAAATATATTATGTCGAGGTACTATTTAGAATTTATCCTTTGTATTAACGATGCATCTCCTGAGACGATAAAGAATGCGATAATGGAATTTGGAGATAACCTAAAAATTACTGATTGCTACGAGGATACCCCCAAAGGTAAAAATTTTAAAATCCATATACATACCCAAGACCCGACAATTATATTTGATACCTGTGCACAGTTTGGTCGGATAAAGTCAGTAAAAGTAAATGAAGCCGAGACTTACGGAACAAAGTGAACATAAGTCTCTGACTGAATTTACCCTTGACACGAATACGACAACAACTAATTGGAATTTTACGTGTCAAGGGTTCAATTCGCGTAAATAATTTACGTCGCTACTGTATTAGTGGTAGCTCCGTAAGTTATGCACTCTATTAGAAGGAGGCGAGGTAGTTATGGCAGGGGTATTAGTGATTTACTATTCTCAAACCGGTAACACCAAAATTATGGCAGAGTTAGTGGCAGAGGGCATAAAAAAAGAGGGTCTTGAAGCAATCATAAAAGACGCCAAAGATGCGGATGTCGATGACTTATTGAAATACGAAGGGATAGTTATCGGTTCGCCCACTTATTACGGAACAATGGCAGCAGATATCAAGAGACTCTTGGATGAATCAGTAAAGTTCCATGGCAAATTAGAAGGTAAGGCAGGTGCGGCATTTTCTTCCAGTGCCAATGTGGGCGGGGGCAACGAGACAACGGTTTTGGATATCTTGAATGCCATGCTTATCCATGGTATGATTATTCAAGGCGACCCTCAGGGCGATCATTATGGCGCAGTGGCTATTGGTGCACCTGACAGCCGCGCCACCCGGCAATGTATAAGGCTGGGCTCGCGCGTAGCCAAGCTGGTCAAAAAAATTTACGGCTAATAGAATGTACGCGGTAATCTTTATAACCTGTACGAACAAAAAAGAGGCAGGACGTATTGCCAAGGCCTTAGTAAAAAATAAACTTGCTGCCTGCGTTAATATTGTGGATAAAATAGAATCTATCTTTTGGTGGCAAGGTAAAGTGGATCTGGCAGGTGAGGCACTTTTAATCATAAAATCCAAGAGAGAAAAATTAACTAAAATTATTAAACTGGTTAAGTCAATGCATAGTTATCAGGTTCCCGAGATTATCGCTTTACCGATTATTGGAGGCTATAGACCTTATTTAGAGTGGATAGATGAATCTACAAGCTGATTCTATAGGTTATTTAGGTACTTTTTTAGCTGGGGTCGGCATGAGCTTAACTCCTTGTATATACCCACTTATTCCTGTAACCGCCGGTTACATAGGAGCAACCGCCGCTGGTTCTAAACTCAAAGGTTTTCTTTTGAGCCTGATTTATGTTACAGGCGTTGCAGTTACATATTCTATATTGGGCCTGTTTGCCTCTTTAACCGGAACAATTTTTGGTAAAATAAGCACGCATCCTTTAACCTATTTCTTAGTCGGTGGCATAATTATTCTCTTTGGAGTTTCAATGCTGGGCGTATTTACTATATCTTTACCGCAGGTCATTAAATTCCCCAGCCATAAAAAACAAAATTATCTTTCTACATTTTTCTTCGGCTTAAGTTCGGGTTTAATCGTATCTCCCTGTTTAACCCCGGTTCTGCTTTCAATTTTACTTTATTTAACCACAAAACAGAATATATTACGCGGGATAACATTATTGCTAAGTTTTGCCTATGGTATGGGATTGATTTTGATTCTGACCGGTACTTTTAGTACGATTTTGTTGAGTCTTCCTAAATCAGGCAAGTGGATGGTTTATATAAAGAAGATAAGTGCGCTGGTACTAATAGGCATGGGGCTATATTTTATAACTTTGAGCATAAGGAGGCTATGAAGATGAGAAGATATCCAAGATTGATATTAATGGTCGTTTTATTTATCTCTTTTTTGACATCGTATGGCTTAAGTAAAGAATTCAAACTGGCACCGGATTTTAAATTACAAGATATATACCAGGATATATGCGCCTTAAGTAATTATAAAGATAAACAGCCCGTGCTTTTATTTTTCTGGACAACCTGGTGTCCTTACTGTCAAAAGGAATTAAGGTCACTAAATCAGAGTTATGCCGGGTTAGCAGAAGACGGTTTGGAAGTATTAGCTATAAATGTAGGGGAACTTCCCGACTTGGTGGAAAATTTCACTAAGAGTTATTATTTAGCTTACCGGGTTCTTTTAGATAAAGATACAAGTGTAGCAGGCTCTTACGGCATCTTAGGCGTACCTATCTATGTTATCGTAGATAAAAATGGATACATTGTTTTTCAGGATAGTTATTTCCCTTACCGAGGATACAAAGATTTAATTTCAGACGACAAAACCCAAAATCCCTCACCTGCTCAGGCAGGCCAGGCAGAATAAATTATAAAAATATGAATCATAATCTTTCTTTGCTGGTGGATTTATACGAGTTAACTATGGCCCAAAGTTATTTTGTTTATAAAATAAATACCTGGGCTACTTTTGATTTGTTTATTCGGGAACTTCCCCAAAATCGGGCATATTTAGTTGCCTGTGGATTGACGGATACCCTAAATTATATAAGAGGCTTAAGATTTAGCAGAAAAGATATAGATTATTTAAAGAAACAAAGACTTTTCTCTGCCGATTTTCTTAAATATTTAAATAACTTTAGATTTAGGGGCGATATCTGGGCAATGCCCGAAGGTACAATATTTTTCGCTAACGAGCCGATGATACGCGTTACCGCCTCTATTATTGAAGCGCAAATTATCGAAAGTTTTTTACTTAATACCATAAACTTGCAGACGATGATTGCCAGCAAAGCCTCGCGCGTGGTTTGCGCAGCTTGTGGTAGCGGAGTCTATGATTTTGCTTTAAGAAGGACACACGGCTCGGACGCGGGAATAAAAGTAGCGCGTTCATCTTATATCGCCGGATTTAACGGTACCTCTTGTGTATTAGCCGGTAAATTATATAAGATTCCCATTGCGGGGACGATGGCGCATTCATATGTGATGTCCTTTAAGCACGAGATTGATAGTTTCTTGGCTTATAGCAGTAGTTTCCCCCAGCGGACAACACTACTTGTAGATACCTATGATACCAAAAAAGGCATTGAGAATGCTATCGCCATTGGTTTATATCTTAGAGAAAAAGGATACCGACTGCAAGGGATAAGATTAGATAGCGGTGACATAGTTTATTTATCCAAATTAGCCAGAAAGATGTTGGATAAAGCAGGCCTAAATTATGTGAAGATTTTTGCCAGCGGCAATTTAGATGAATTTAAGATAAGAGATTTTCTGCGTCGCGGTGCGCAGGTGGATAATTTTGGCGTAGGCACGAATATGGGGACCAGTATTGATGCGCCGTCTTTAGATGTGATTTATAAAATAAGTGAAGTTACGGATGAAGACGGCAGGTTTTTACCGACGATGAAATTAAGTAAAGGTAAAGTTACCTATCCCGGCAGGAAGCAGGCCTTTAGGGTTCAGAACAAAAAGGAAAGATTTGTAAAAGACATCTTAGGCTTAGAGAAGGAAAGAATAAAAGGCAGGCCTTTGTTGGTAAAAGTAGTGAATAAGGGCAGGGTAATTTATAAGGCACCATCTTTAGATAAAATTAGGACGTTTACTAAAAATAATCTTTCGCGGTTTCCTCAAAGATTGAGAGAAGTATACCCCAGGTATAAATATCCGGTAATTATCAGCCCACAATTAAAAAAGCTAAGACAATCATTGGCACATCAATTGGGAAAGAGGCAGTAGATGGAGCAAAAAATAGACAACCTGATTAAAATTTGGCAGAAGAGAAATATTTCAGGATTTTATTGTGATAATAAAAGTGAAGCCATAGATAAAATCCTGAAAATTATTCCTCAATCCGCAAGTATCGGTATTTCTGGTTCGGTGACTTTAGACCAATTAGGCATAGTAAAACGCTTAGAAAGCCGGGGTAACCCAGTATTTAATCAATATAAACCAGGCATAAGTCGAGAGGAGAATCTGGAGCTAAGAAGACAAGGCACACAGGCAGATTATTATTTAACTAGCGCTAATGCCATCTCGGAAAAAGGAGAATTTGTATTTTTTAGTGGTTATGGTAACCGGCCAGCAGGAATATCTTATGCGAAAAATGTAATTGTGGTTTGCGGGATAAATAAAATTACGCCAAATTTAGAGGAAGCGATAAAGCGGGGGAGAGAATATGCCACTCCCCTTAATTGCAAGCGGCTGAATTGGAATACGCCTTGTTTTAAAGACGGTATCTGCCGCAAAGAGATTTGTCTTTTTCCCGAATATAAAAGAATGTGTTGCCAGATTCTGATTCTCGAGGCAGAGGTTACGCCGGATAGATTAAAGGTAATTTTGGTGGGTGAGAATTTGGGGTTTTAATGAAAAAGGGGTCAGGCGCTTTTTTGAGAAGTATTAGTTTTGCTGCGGGGTTTGTTCGTGGCGCTCAAAAATTTTCGCCGTGCACTACGGTTTACTTCGTCGCTACGGTTAGGCTTTATCGTCTTAGCGTCCTTCGCTCCTCGTAAATCCTTGTGCACTAATGCCTTAAAATTTTCTAATGCGCGCTCACAAATCCCTCCGCAAAATACATCGAGGTTCAAAATACGCCTCCTCACCCGCAAAAAAGTGCAAAATTGGAGGAATGATGGAGAAGAAATGAAAGAAAAAGAGGTTAAGGTTTATCCCGATAAACTAAAGATTGTTTCCTTGGTAATACTTGTAGAAATGGTAGTTATTTTATTTGGTCGCCGCTATAGTTATTTTCCAATTCTTCTTACAGCAATAAGTATTCTTTTAATGTTTATCATTTCCGATATTTTTAGACCAAAGTTAATAATGAACAAAGATGGTATATTTATACGTTGGTGTGGTTTTATCAATTGGAGCGAGATAAAAAATATAGATGTAAGTTATTTTGGTTTTCATCCTTATGATGGAGAATTATTTGAAAGTCATACAGGAGGCAGTCGTCCTGTTTTAAAGATTCTTCTGAAGCAACCAGAGGAAACTATTAAGAAATTATCTATTTTTAGTAAGATTAGTTTATATATTTCGATGGTTTTTACTTCGGAACCGAAAATTCGCATTGATACCTTCTTTTTATCTATGTCTGCACTGGATATTTGGGAGATAATAGCAGATAATTATTTTGACCCCTTAGCCGAAAAACTAAGGCGGCTCAAACAGATTAAGGACAATAAATAATCTCCAAAGTAAAAGGAGCAGTTTAGATAATTGTTTTAGCGGGTGGCTTGGCTGTTTTTCAAGCGGTGGCCTCCGAGGATGCCGAGCGGGCACGGTTCACCCGCTAAATACAGAGTCGGTGAGAGCGAGGCACCGCAGGGGAGCGAAATTTTGCCACGCTGGGGCAAAATGAGCGTCCCCGCGAGAAAATAGCCAAGACAGGACCCGCTAAAAATAATTGAATAGGAAAGGAACTTCGATGTTCGATAAGATGAAGCAATTGATGGAGATGCAGAGGAAGATGCAGGAGATAAAGCGCGAACTGGATAATACTGACTTTGAGATTGCCAGCTCTGATGGCTTGGTAAAGATTACGATGAATGGCTCGCAGGAGGTAAAAGAGATTAGCATTCAGGGCAATATCCCAGAAACAGAAAAAACTAATCTTGAGAAGGCTATTAAAGACGCGTATAATCGAGCAATTAAACGTTCGCATGATATTGCTGCAGAGAAGATGAAGGATATTACCGGATTAAATTTGCCTGGACTGCTATGAAACAATACGAAGATTTACAGGCTACTTACCTATATTGTAATAATTGCGGCGGTTCAATGCCGGTAAGAGAGAAGTTGCTTTTGATTTTGCCCGATGGCTATTTATTCGAATATCTTTGCCTAAATTGCGGGAATGTGGTGGGAGATAAAAAGACTAAACTAAAAGCCCAAGATAGAATCTTATTACAATAAAGGATAAAATGGGATTAAAAGGTTTAGCTACAGGAATAGGAAGTCTGCCGCATCAGGATGCAGATAGCGCGTTGGATTTAATCTTTAAATACACGCCGCAAATTCCTTTTTGGCCGCAGTTACCCAAGCGGGATATCCGCGAAGGGATGGTGGAGCAGTTTAGTGAAGGCCTAGTTTTTAAGCCCGAAGAAAAGGAATTAGAAAAATTTTATGAGCGCATAATTGCCCAAGATATTGATTATTTTAAGATAAGTGATGGATTCGCTTTAGGTTTACATAGATTTTATCAAAGATTAGAGAAAGAGAATCTCAAAAATATAGAATTTATCAAATGTCAGGTCACTGGGCCGTTTACCTTTGCTGCCAGTGTTAATGATGATAAGGGCGTTGCCTTACTACATGATTCGGTATTGATGCAGGCGGTTTTAAAAGGTCTTGCGATGAAGGCGCTCTGGCAGATAAAATTTTTTAAAAAGTTCGGTAAAAAGATAATTATGTTTATCGATGAACCATATCTAGCCGCTTTTGGTTCGGCTTACACGCCACTAAACAAGGAAGAAGTAGTCAAAGGCCTGTCGGAATTCACCAAGGCTATAAAGGCTGAAGGCAATTTGACAGGGGTGCACTGTTGTGGAAATACCGACTGGTCGATATTTACTGAGGTTGCCGGTATTGATATTATCAATTTTGACGCTTTTGGGTTTTTAGAGAAATTCGTACTTTATGCAGATAATCTGAAAGAATTTATTAAAAGAAATGGAATCATTTGCTGGGGTATTGTGCCGACTCAAGAATTTTCAGGTAAGGAGTCAGCTGAATTATTGGTTGAGAAGTTAAAAGAAGGCATAAATATCTTGGCAAAAAAAGGCCTGGATAAAAATTTATTATTAGATAATCTGATTATAAGCCCGAGCTGCGGCCTGGGTACGTTGGATACGGAAAAATCGGATAAGATATTTAAGCTGCTTTCGGGAGTCTCCGCTTTACTCCAGAAAAAAGCGCCTGACCCCTTTTTAAAATTATAGAAATTATTTGACAATCTGGTTTAAAAGTTATATTATAAATATCCGTTTTTATCTATGAAAGGGAGTATCTGTAAATGAAAGAGATACGCATTCATGCCCGCGCCGGTCAGGGCGCAATTACTACTGCTTCCTTATTAGGCTATGCCTATTTCTTAAAAGGGATGTATCCTTATGCCTTTCCGCATTTTGGTGCTGCCAGGATGGGCGCGCCGATGAATGCCTTTGTGCGCGTAGATGCAAAACCCGTGCGGCTGAGAAGCCAGGTTTATGAGCCGGATTACGTAATTATTGTCGATGCCACCCTAATGCGCGGATTCAATTGTTTTTCCGGTTTAAAAGAAGATGGTGTGGCAGTTGTAAATGAGAGAGAGGGCATAGAAGTCCCGAAGGTAAAGCCAAGACAAAAAGTTTTTGTTGTGCCTGCCAATGATATTGCCTTAAAGACCATCGGTCGGCCTTTGGGTAATACGGCACTACTGGGTGCCTATGCCGCAGCAACTAATGAAATTGAATTAGATAATTTAATTGAGGCAATAAAGAGGAGATTTTCCGGGAAGGCGCAGGAAGGTAATATCGAAGCAGTTAAGCAAGGGTTCGATTATATTAAGAAGATGGTTTAAACATAAAACAAGCGGGTATTTTAGGAGCAAGGAATGTTCGGTCCACTGATTATCAAACCAGGGACAGCAAGAAATAACAAAACCGGTTCATGGCGGGTTGAGTCAAAGCCAAAATTTTTACAGAAGAATTGTATCGGCTGTAAGATGTGCCTTTTGATTTGTCCTGAGGGCTGCATTGAAGGCGAGGGAAAGAATACCTACCATTGCGATTATACTTTTTGTAAAGGATGTGGCAGTTGCGCGGAATTCTGCCCCAAGCAAGATATTGAAATGGTGAAGGAAAAATGAGAGAATTTTTAGAGGGTTCACGGGTTGTCGCAGAGATAGTAAAATTATGCAAGCCGGGGGTAATTTCTGCCTATCCGATCACTCCTCAAACCCACATTGTAGAAGAGTTAGCCCAGTTTGTGGCTAATGGCGAACTCAATGCGCAATTTATTAATGTAGAATCAGAGCATTCTGCTGCCTCAGTGGTTTTAGGGGCGGTGGCTACCGGGGTGCGCGCTTATACTGCCACCAGTTCACAAGGCCTATTTTATATGGCTGAGGTGCTGTTTAATATTGCCGGTTTGAGGCTTCCTCTAATTTTAACTTGTGCCAACCGGGCAATCTCAGCACCGATTAATATCTGGAATGACCAGCAGGATTCAGTATCCCTGCGCGATAGTGGCTGGGTGCAATTTTACGCAGAAAATATCCAAGAGGTAGCCGATTTTCATCTCATTGGTTATCGATTAGCCGAAGATAAAGCGATGATGCTTCCGGTAATGGTCTGTATGGATGGCTATACGCTTACGCATGGAATAGAAACCGTAGATATGCCGACCCAGGAACAAGTGGATAAATTTTTACCCGCCTATAAACCTTTGTATAAACTCGATCCTCAAGAACCGATTACCATGGGGCATTTAGCCGATCCGGATTATTATATGGAGACCCGTTTTGCCCTGCAAAGGACTTTAGAGGATGCTCTGGATTTAATTCCTAAGATTACGCTGGAATTTTCTAAGGTTTTCGGCCGTAATTATAACGGACTCATTGAAGAGTATCGCTTAAAAGATGCGGAACGTGTAATTGTGGCCATGGGTTCGGTTTGCGGCACAATCAAGGAAGTAGTTGATGAGTTAAGGGCAAAAGGCAAGAAAGTAGGATTGCTTAAGATTACAGCATATCGGCCTTTTCCCTATCAGGAAATTTACGGAGCGTTAAAGGATATTCCTAAAGTGGGGGTTTTAGACCGCGCATTATCTCTAGGTGCTTCTGCGCCTTTGGCCGCAGAAACCAAAGCTGTATTTTTTGGCAAAAAGAAAAAACCCCAGGTGATCAGTAGTTTTATTGCCGGTTTAGGCGGCCGGGATATTACCAAGGATGCGATAAAAGAAATCTTTCGCCTGCTTACTACTAAGGAGAGAATGACTGAGTTTATTGATTTAAAACCCGAACTTTTAAGGGAGAGTTATTGATGGGGCATCTATTTACTGCCGGGCACACTGCCTGTGCCGGATGTGGCCAGGCAATTGCGGCGCGCTTAGTTATCGATGCCTGCGGGCCCAATACCATTGTGGCGAATAATACCGGGTGTCTGGAAGTTTTTTCTACCCGTTATCCTGAATCTGCTTGGGAAGTGCCCTGGATACATTCTTTATTTGAAAATGCCGCAGCTGTGGCCTCAGGCATAGAGGCGGCGCTTATTTATTTAGGTAAGAAAGAAGCTATTAATGTCATCGCCCAGGCAGGCGATGGCGGAACTGCGGATATAGGTTTACAGGCGCTCTCCGGAATGTGGGAACGGGGGGCGGATATTCTTTCTGTCTGTTACGACAATGAGGCCTATGAAAATACTGGCATACAAAGGAGCGGATTAACGCCTTATGGTACAAATACAACTACTTCTCCGCCGGGGACAAAATCCATTGGCAATATCCGGCCCAAAAAACCTATGCCTGAAATTGCCGTAGCCCACGGCATACCCTATGTAGCCACTGCTTCTGTGGGATTTCCTCAGGATTTACAACGCAAGGTGAAAAAGGCAATCTCGATTAAAGGCCCAAAATATCTGCAGATCCATGTGCCTTGCCCTTTGGGTTGGCGGCATGAATCAGCGCTTACATTTGAGGTAGGAAAATTAGCCATAGAAACCGGGCTTTATCCTTTGATTGAATATGAATTTGGCGTGCTTATTTCTCAAAGAAAAATTACTCCGCGACCAGTTGAAGAGTATCTAAAAGTCCAGGGCAGGTTTAAACACCTGGTGAATAATCCTGAACAGCTAAAATTGATTCAAGCGATTGCGGATAATAATATAGAGAAGTATAATCTGAGAGCGGAAAAACAGAGTTCTTAAAGAAAAAGATAAAGAGGAGGTGTAGATATGGGCAAACAGGCGAGGGCAATTGTGGATTTAAGTTTAAAGGATTTGGTCAAGGATTTAAACAAGGCGTACGCGGATGAATGGTTAGCATTTTATCTTTACTGGTATATGGCGCAGACGGTTTCCGGACGTGCCTACGAAGATATCCAAGAATTCTTAAACAAAATTGCCAAAGATGAATTAGAGCATGCCCAAGAAATAGCAGATTTAATCATCAAATTAGGCGATATGCCAACTGCTAATCCGATGGAGCTGGAGAAGAATGCGAATGCGCCTTATTTGATGCCACCCAAGAATACCGCTGATATAAACCGGATAATCCGTATCGTTACTGAGGCAGAGGCAGGGGCAATCGAGGTTTATAATAAAATTGCCAAAAAAACTTTAGGTAAAGATAATGTTACCTATCAATTGGTAACGCATATATTATCTGAGGAAGTAGACCACGAAGAGTGTTTCGAAAATCTATTAGAACGATAGGAGGAATATAGTAATGGCCAAGGTTTCTGTAGATGTTTCAACCTGCGTAGGCTGTGGTTTGTGCGAACAGTCTTGTCCCGAGGTATTTGAGGTCCAGGGCGATGGCATTGCCCATGTAAAGGCGCAAAGTTGCAGTCAGCACAATCTCGCTGAAGTGGCAGAACAGTGCCCGGTTACTGCGATTAAGGTAAGTTAATATTAAAACATTTGCGCTTTTCTTTTTAATTCTTCGATAAACTGAGCAAAATATTCCTGTTTCTTTTCTAGTAGTAACCGTTGGCTAAATTCAGCCTTTTCGCTTTCAAATTTTTTCTCATCCATCGGGACTCTATCCTTAAGTTTAATAATGTAAAACCCTGCAAGACCCATCTCGATTACATTACTAAATTCGCCTTCTTTTAAACCTTCCGCCGTCATCCAGAAATTATCTGACGCACCAATCCCCTCAATATAACTGCCGTATTTAAACAAACCAGTAGCATCAGACTTTAGGCTGTAAGTTTTAGCAATATCGCTGAAATCTATTTGCTTAGGGCTTAGCTTGCACAATTCTTGTAACTTTTTGAAGCATTCTTGGATTTTTTCCTTAGCCATTTTTGCGGATTTATCTTTAATAAATGTTTCTTTTACCTTATCTTTTATTTTTTCAAAATCCGGTATTGAGGCATCTTTTTTTTCTTTAAGCCTTAAGAGATAGTAATTTTTATCTAGATGTATTACCGCAGAGAATTGGCCAATTTTTAATTTCGAAATCAAATTTAGGATTTCCGGTGACCAGCCAATACCGGGAATGGGATCGCTTTGGCTAAAGAAACCCGTAACTTTAACTTCCGCCCCCAACTCCAAAGCAGCCTTGGCAAAATCTGCTCTTTTATTTAAACGCGAGGTTATACTTTTTATTTTGTCTTCGGAATCCGAAGATGCATACTCTATATTAAAAGAGGGAGGTTGCTTAAATTCAAGCGAATTCTGGTTAAAGTAATTTTTAATCTCTTGCTCAGACGGCACGAGGTCTTTGGTAAAGTCAGAAGCAAGGCTGGCTATATAATAGATGCTTACCTCTTCATTGAGTTTTCTGTAGCCTTGCTTAATTTCTTCTTCGTTTACCTTTAAATTTTGTGTGACTTGGTTATAAAGTGTAGAGAGCATCAGATTTTGGCGGGTTTGTTCTTCGAATATACGCGCTTGCGCGCGAAAGACATATTGGAGTAATTCAGAGTAAAGCCGGTTATCAAATTTACCATTGCGCTCGAAAAAGGGATATTTTTGAATTGTTTCTATCACTTCTTTATCGCTTACATTTATCTTGCGTTTTTTAGCCTCGGTCAATAACATAAGTCTCTCCCAGGCCTGGGATTCTAAGTTCAGGTATTTTTGTATTTCCGAAAGATTATCGCCAAATTGAATGATTGCCTGATTTTTAACTGCACCAATAGCGTCTTTATACTCCAATAAAGAAATCTTTTTCCCGAAGATTTTACCTACATAGGCAGTTTCTTTTTGGCTGCGTAAGGCTCCGCCTAAGCCCCAGAGCAGGAATGCCGGTACAATTAGTATTGCTAAAACAATCCAAATCTTTTTCGCCGTCTTTTTATTGCGCAGTTTCTTAAGCATCTATCACTCCCTTTAAGGACTTATTATAATTTAAAATATAAATATTACAACTAGAAAGTTAAGTTTATTCTTTTTTCTTTACAAAATATTATTAACCCTGTATAATAAACCTCTGTGTTGAAGAAGCCCGTAAAATTGAGAAAGATATGGCGGATAAATCCAGCTACGCAGGTTAAAAAGAACAAAAAAATATATTTGCGCACTAGATTAAAAGAAGAAATACGAAAGGCAATGAAAAATGAAAAATAAGCTCCTCAAATTAGGTCTGCCCAAGGGGAGCCTCCAAGAGGCAACCTTTAAGATGTTTAGAAAAGCAGGTTTTAATGTCACTTTATCTAGTGAACGTTCATATTTTCCCTCGGTAGATGACCCGGAAATAGATTTAGTTTTATTGCGCGCCCAAGAGATGTCGCGCTATGTCCAGGATGGCGCTTTAGATTGCGGTATTACCGGTAATGACTGGATATTAGAAAATAAATCCGAGGTCACAAGGATTACGGATTTAGTTTATGCCAAGCAGAGTTTAAATAAAGTAAGATGGGTTTTGGCTGTGCCTGAGGGCTCAAGGATTAAGTCCATTAAAGGCCTTAAGGGAAAGCGTATTGCCACAGAATTAGTCAGCGTAACTAAGGATTATTTTAAAAAAAATAAAATAAAAGTAGCAGTAGAGTTTAGTTGGGGAGCGACAGAAGTCAAGGTGAATGCAGGATTAATAGATGCAGTGGTAGAATTGACTGAGACCGGAAGGAGCCTTAAAGCAAATAAATTACTGGAGCTGGCTACCATCTGTGAATCCACCACCCAATTTATTGCCAATATTAATGCTTATAAAGATAGTTGGAAAAAAACTAAGATGGAGCAGATAGCCCTTCTTTTAAAAGGCGCTATCGCTGCGGAAGAAAAAGTAGGATTAAAGATGAATGTTAAGAAAAACGACCTGAAAAAGGTGCTGGCTATTTTACCAGCCTTAAAAAGGCCCACTATTTCTGGTTTATCCACAGAGGGTTGGTTTGCCGTAGAGACCGTCATTGATGAGAAGGTGGTGCGTACATTAATTCCTGAATTAAAAAAGGCAGGCGCTTCGGGGATTATTGAGTATCCGCTGAATAAGGTGATATATTAGTTGTCAGTTGTCAGTTGTCAGTTGTCAGTTGTCAGTTGTCAGACAAAACGTCCAGAGACTAAAAACTGAAAACTAATAACTGAGAACTGCGAGCGACATAAGGAGCGAGCAAATGCCTTGCGGTAGAAAAAGAAAAAGAAGAAAGATCAAGACCCACAAAAGAAAGAAGATGCGGCGTCGTCTGCGTCACCTGAAGAAGAGAGCATGGGGGTAAGGGCCTGTAATGTCTTCTCAGCTTAAGCGATATGCGCAGGGGTTATTTTTTTGTCTGGTAGCCTCTTTAATCATAAATACTCAGGCCTTAGCCTTAGATAGAAAAATATCTTTTGGGATAAGCCACTATATCATGGCAGTAATGTATGAAGACTTGGGTGATATAGATAGGGCTATCCAGGAATATAAAAAGGCCTTAAAAGCAGATTCTCAAAGTTCAGTTATTCACCTGAACTTGGCCTCAGGTTATATCAAGAATAACAATATCTCCAAGGCAATTGAAGAACTGAGTCTCTCCGCAAAATTTGACCCCGAGGCAGTTGAGCCGCATGCAGTATTAGCGCTTCTTTATTCCTCGCAGAATAAACTTAAGCTGGCTACAGGTGAGTATGAAGTGGCGCTGAAGAATGCCTCAAAGCTACAACCCCAAAATATAGATATTTATAAAAGTTTAGGCGAAATATATATTCAACAGAAGAAATTCAAAGACGCAGAAAATACCTATCGGTTAATACTGGATTTATCGCCTGGAGATAGCGAGGCGCATTTTTATTTAGCTAATATCTATGACGAACTAAAAAATAGAAACGCGGCTAAAGATGAGTTAAAGAAAGCCTTGGAATTAAAGCCCGATTATCATGAGGCGCTGAATTATTTGGGGTATCTTTATGTTGAAGAAAACAAAAATTTAGGCCAGGCAGAGATTATGATAAAAAAGGCATTAGAGATGGAGCCTAATAACGGCGCTTATGTAGACAGCCTGGGTTGGCTTTATTTTAAGCAGGGTAAATTTAAAGAAGCGATAAAAGAATTAGAAAGGGCAAGTTCCTTGTTAGAAGATACGGTTATCTATGATCACTTAGGCGATACTTATCTTAAGATAGATGATATTGAAAACGCAAAATTAAATTGGCAGAAGTCGTTAAAGTTAGACCCGACGCAGGATAAGGTTAAAGAGAAGTTAGGGAAAGTTAAATAAGTAATGACATATACCGATACTCAAATTAAAGAATTAGAACAAAAGGCCAAGCAAATCCGACGACTTATCATCCAGATGCTTGCCAAGGCTGGCTCAGGCCACCCCGGAGGAAGCCTTTCTGCCGCAGACTTAATTACAGCTTTGTATTTTAAAGTATTGCGACACGACCCGAAAAATCTAAATTGGCCACAACGCGATAGATTTCATCTTTCTAAAGGGCACTGTTGTCCGCTCTGGTATGCAGTATTAGCGGAATCAGGTTATTTTTCTATTGATAAACTTTGGACCTTAAGACAATTAAATTCGATATTACAGGGTCATCCCGATAGGCGCACTCCAGGCGTAGATGTTGCTTCCGGTTCTTTAGGCCAAGGTTTATCAGTTGCCTTGGGTATGAGCCTGGCTGCCAAGATAGATAAAAAAGATTACCGCGTATATGTTCTTTTGGGCGATGGCGAGATACAAGAGGGCAATATCTGGGAAGCAGCTATGGCCGCAAGCCACAATAAATGCGATAATCTCTGCGCGCTCTTGGACTATAATGGGTTCCAGATTGACGGCAAGGTCAAGGATATTATGAATCTGGAGCCATTAGTAGCTAAATGGCAGGCATTTGGCTGGCATAGCATCGAGATAGACGGGCACAATATGCAGGAGATTTTATCTGCTTACGAAGAGGCCAAGACCATTAAAGATAAACCCAGTATTATTATTGCCCATACCATAAAAGGCAAGGGTGTTTCTTTTATGGAGAATGTGGTGGATTTTCACGGCCGGGCACCTACTAAAGAAGAAGCAGAAAAGGCGTTAAAAGAACTGGAGTAGCTCATAGTATTTCATGAACTATGAACTATGAACTATGAACTATGAACTATGAACTATGAACTATGAACTAAGAGCTAAGAGCTAAGAGCTAAAGAATATGGCTGAGATGTTATATCAACGTGACATATACGGTCAGACCCTAGTTGAATTAGGAAGACAGAATCCCGATATCGTAGTTTTAGATGCGGATTTATCCAGTTCAACCCGCACCGCTTTATTCGGCAGAGAGTTTCCCGAAAGATTTTTTAATTTTGGGGTGGCAGAACAGAATATGATGGCTACGGCTTGCGGCCTGGCTAGTTGCGCTAAAACGGTATTTGTTTCCACCTTTGCCATGTTTGCCACGGGCAGGGCTTGGGATCAGGTAAGGAATTCCATCGTTTATAATAAGTTTAATATTAAAATCGTTGCCTCCCATGCCGGTATTACTGTAGGCCCTGACGGCGCAAGTCATCAGGCCTTGGAAGATATTGCGCTGATGCGGATAATCCCCAGTATAAATATCATTGTTCCCTGCGATGGCCCGCAGACACGCGATGCCGTAATTACCGCCGCGAATACTGCCGGGCCGTTTTATATCCGCCTGGGAAGGCCAAAGGTGCCTACCATAGAAAATAAGGGTGAGTTTAAATTAGGCAAGGCGCAGGTATTAAGCGAAGGTAAAGACGTAACCATCATTGCCTGTGGGATTATGGTGAATGAAGCGCTTGCTGCTTCTGGTAATCTCATCAAGAAAGGTATCAAGGCGAGGATAATTAACTTACATACCATTAGGCCTTTGGATAACGAGACAATATTAAAGGCAGCCAGAGAGACGCGCGGTATAGTGGTCTGTGAGGAGCATACAGTTATAGGAGGCCTGGCATCGAGCATTGATGAGGTGGTAGCAGAGAATCATCCTACTAAGGTGGTGCGCTTAGGCATAAAAAATAGATTTGGTCAATCCGGAGAGTCGGCTGAACTTTTAAAGGAATATAATCTTACCAGCCTTGATATAGAAAAAGCAGCCTTATCAATAGTTTCCTAAGGTAGGTCTTTTTAGGTTTCTTTTCTTAAGCGTGCAGAAACTAATTCTTAATTCCTACGCCAAATTAAATCTGTATTTAGAGGTTCTCAATAAGCGCAAAGATAACTACCATAATATCCGGACCGTTTTTGAAAGAATAGGCCTTTCTGATAAAATAATCCTCAAGTCCCGCCGCGACAAAAAAATAAAAATAATCTGTAACTTGCCCCAGGTCCCCAAAGATAATACTAATCTTTGTTATCGCAGCGCTAAATTATTACAAGATGTGTTTGAGGTTAATAAAGGGGCGGATATCAAGATAATTAAACATATTCCGCTAGCAAGCGGTTTGGGCGGCGGCTCAAGCAATGCCGCGGCTGTGCTTTGGGGTTTAAATAAAATCTGGAGGTTAGGCTTGTCTTGCGCCAGACTCCTGGATTTGGCGAAAAAAATAGGCAGTGATGTGCCTTTTTTTCTTTATGACCGGCCTTTTGCCGAAGGCAGAAGCCGTGGAGATAGGATAAGTCCAATGCCGGCGCTAAATAAAGTGCGACTGTGGCATATATTAGTTGTACCAGGAATAAAAGTCTCTACCCCGCTTATATATAGGAAATGGGATCTGGAAAGGACTTTTAAATTGACAAAGCCCAAATGTGATGTTAAAATACTAACTTTAGCAATCAGAAAGAAAGACTTAGGGTTAATGGGGAAGGCTTTATTTAATAGTTTAGAGCAGGTGAGTGCCAAATTATATCCTGAGATAACGCGCATTAAAGAGAAACTTAAAATAAAAGGCGTAAAATCAATCTTGATGTCCGGAAGCGGTCCGGCAATTTTTGGGATTGTTCTTTTAAGAAAGGAGGCCGTATCTTTATCCAAGCAACTTAAGAGTGAAAACAGGTTTTGGCAGGTATTTGTCACCAGGACAGTCTGATTTTTTAGACAACAAGGAGGTGTTCTTATGGAGATAACTGAGGTTAGGGTATTCTTAAAAGATTCGCCGGATAAAAAATTAAAGGCATATGTCACGGTAACCTTTGATAATGCCTTTGTAGTCAGGAATATAAAAGTAATTGAAGGCACAAGCGGACTGTTTATTGCCATGCCTTCAAGAAAGATAAAGCAGCCCTGTCCCAAATGCAACTTTAAGAATGAATTACGTTCTAAATACTGCAACCAATGTGGGGCACAGCTACCTTTGACATCTCGACCTGTAGGCGAATTCGGCACGAGCAATGCCCAATTAGAACACAAAGATATTGCCCATCCCATCACACAACCCTTCAGGGAATCTCTACAGAAGAGAATCTTAGAGGCATACGAGCAGGAGAAGACAAAAGGCCCTAGTAGTTCAGGGTATTCAGAGATCAGGTAAATAATTTTTATTTTTGGGATGTCGTCCAATGGTAGGACACGAGAATTTGGGTCTCGCTATCATGGTTCGAATCCATGCGTCCCAGCCACTTTGTGCATTTAAATTATGAATAAAAATATCGCTTGTATAATTTTAGCCGCGGGCCGTGGCGAGCGGATGAAATCCGATACCCCCAAGGTTTTGCATCCGATTTGCGGAAGGCCGATGCTGATGTTTGTTTTGGATGTGGTTGGCGATTTAAAAATTAATAAAGTTATTGCGGTCTTAGGCCGTCAGCACGCCGAGGTAAAAAAATTACTCAATCCGGGAATAAAAGTAGTGATACAGAAGAGGCTTTTGGGTACCGCGGATGCGGTAAAAGCGGCTAAAGCCCGCTTAGGAAATTTTAAAGGCACAATCTTAGTGCTTTATGCGGATAATCCCTTATTAAAGAAAGAGACCATCAGGAAGCTCTTAGAGCACCATAGAGAAAATAATTTAGACGCTACGCTATTAACCGCTAAATTAGAAAAACCTCAAGGCTACGGTAGGATTTTAAAAGATAAATACTCAAGTATTTGCGGGATAAGAGAAGAAAAAGACGCAGACGATTACGAAAAAGATATCAAAGAGGTTAATACCGGTATCATCTGTTTTAATAAAGATAGATTATACGCTGCCCTAAAATATGTAAAGCCCAATAATCGTAAATATGAATACTACCTTACTGATATTATCGGTATTTTTTATAAAAAAGGTTATTCTATCGATGGTTTAAGAATCGCTGATATAGATGAGGCCTTAGGGATAAATTCACGGCAAGACCTCGCTCGTGCTAACAAAATTATGCAACAACGCATTAATCAGCAATTATTGAAAGAAGGTGTCAGTATCATTGACCCTGATTCTACTTTTATAAGTTATGGCACAAAAATTGGCAGGGATACTGTGATTTATCCCTTTACAGTTATGGAAAGTGGTGTTAAAATTGGAAAGCGTTGTTCAATCGGTCCATTTGCGCATTTAAGAGAAGGTAGCGTTATTGAAGATGATGTGGTAGTGGGTAATTTCCTGGAGATTGTTCGTTCCCGAATCTCCTCCAAAACCCTAGCCAAACATTTCGCTTACCTCGGCGATGCTCGCATAGGCTACCAAGTCAATATCGGTGCAGGTACGGTTACGGCTAATTTTGATGGCCGCAAAAAGAATATTACGGTGATCAAAGATAAGGCTTTTATCGGCTCAGATACGGTATTAGTCGCGCCGGTAAAAATTGGGAAAAATGCCCTAACCGGCGCAGGCGCAGTGGTGGTGAAAAATACGTTTGTCCCTGACGGCGCAACGGTTGTGGGCGCGCCGGCAAAGGTCTTAAAAACCAAGAGGTAGATATGGATAAATTAGCGGTATTTAGCGGAAATGCGCATCCGGAATTAGCCAAGAATATTTGTAGGTATCTCAAGATTAAATTATCCGATGTCTTGGTAGGAAGGTTTAGCGAGGGAGAGATACGGCTGAAGATTAATGAGAACGTGCGGGGTAAGGATGTATTCGTTGTCCAACCCACCTGTCCTCCGCCGAATGACAATCTGATGGAACTTTTGATTATGCTTGATGCTTTAAGGAGGTCGTCTGCGCAGCGGATTACCGCAGTAATGCCTTATTTTGGTTATGCCCGGCAGGATAGGAAGGACCAGCCCCGCGTACCGATTACGGCAAAATTAGTAGCCAATCTCCTGACTACTGCCGGAGCAAATAGAATTTTGACCATGGATTTGCATGCCGGTCAAATCCAGGGGTTCTTTGATATACCCGTAGACCATCTTTTTGCCGTAGGCGTATTTATCGATTACTTTTCCAAATTAAAACTTAAAGATTTAGTAGTAGTGTCACCGGATGTAGGTGGCATAAAGATGGCCAGGGCCTATGCCAAGAGACTTAATGCCGGCCTGGCCATCATTGATAAGCGCCGAGAATCGCCTGAGAAAACCGAGGCCGTGCATATTTTAGGCCAGGTGGAAGGTAAAAACGCGATCATCGTTGATGATTTAATCGCTACCGGTAGTTCTTTAATTGAGGCGGTGGAGGCATTGAAGAAGGCCAAGGTCAAGGCTATATTTGCCGCAATCTCACATGGCGTTTTATCTGATCCGGCCTTAGGGCGCTTGGATAAATGCAAGGACTTAAGGGAGTTGTTGATTACAGATAGCATTCCCTTGACTAATCATAGGAAACATCCCCGACTTAAGGTATTGTCAGTGGCAAATCTTTTGGGCGAAGCAATAAAAAGGATTCATAACGAAGAATCGGTGAGTTCATTGTTTGACTAAGCGAGGGTACATGGAAGAGATAATTTTAGATGTAGAGCCAAGAGAAGAATTGGGTAGAGCTAAGGTAAAGGATTTAAGAGAGAAGGGTTTTATCCCGGCAGTAGTTTATGCTACGGGCAAAGCTTCGCAGGCGATAAAAGTGCCAAGAAGAGAGTTTCTGCATCTCCTGCATCAGTATCATTTAGAAAATACGCTGATTAACCTAAAAGTTAAAGATGACAAAAAACAAAAGGCAAGAGCCTGTTTAATTAAAGAGATTCAGTATCACCCCGTAATAGGCGATATAATCCACTTAGATTTTAATGAGATTTCCCTGACCAAGAATATTAAAGTAAATGTGCCGGTAGTTGTCAAAGGTGAGCCTGTGGGAGTAAAACAAGAAGGAGGCTCTTTAGAGCAGATACTCTGGGAAATTGAAGTTGAGTGTCTGCCTACAGATATACCCAAGCAGATTGAGGTAGACGCCAGTCACCTGAAGATGGGCGAGTCAATACATATAAAAGATATAACTTTACCTTCTAAAGTAAAAGTTTTAAATGACCCTGAGGCAAAGGTTTTATCGGTAGTTGAGCCTCTAAAAGAAGAAGTGGTGGCTGCGCCGGCAGTCGAAGGCGAAGAAAAGCTTGAGCCGGAAGTAATTAAAGAAAAGAAAGAAGTGCCTGCTGAAGGTCAAGCAGAAGAAAAAGAAGAAAAAGAGAAAAAATAATTTAGTGAATGAAGCTAATTGTGGGGTTAGGTAACCCCGGCAAGATTTATATAAATTCAAGACACAATATCGGTTTTTCAGTAATCAGGGCTTTAAGCCAATTTTTTAAAATCTCTTTTAAGAAAGACGGCGATAGTTTTTGCCTTAGCGGGAAAGCTAAGTTTAAGAATCAGAATATCATACTGGCAATGCCGCTTACCTTTATGAACTTATCTGGCTTGGGCGTAAGTGCCCTGCTTAAAAAATATAAAGTAGATTTAGATAATTTACTTATAGTTTGCGATGACTTAGACTTAGGGCTAGGTAGGCTTAAAATACGACCTTATGGCTCCTCAGCCGGCCATCGCGGCCTTAAGTCTATAATAGAGTATCTCAATAGTGATGGATTCCCCCGTTTACGTATTGGCATAGGAAGACCTGCGCTAAAAAAAGATGCTGCCGAATATGTTTTATCAGCTTTTATTAAGAAAGAAAAAGAGCAAATTAAAGAGATAGTAGCTCGTGCCTGTGATTGTTGTCAGGTCTGGATTACTAAAGGCATAACCGAAAGCATGAATATTTTTAACCAGAGGAGCGAGGTGCAATGAATAAATACGAGGCGATGTTTGTGATTAAGCCAGATTTATCTGAAGAAGAGAAAAAGGCTTTATTCAATCAAATTAATGATCTAGTCATTAAACATAATGGCAAGGTAATATCGGCAAATATCTGGTCAGAAAAAAGAAAATTGTATTTTCCCCTTAAAAAGTATCGTGAGGCAATATATTATCTCATGAATTTTAACGCGATGCCGCTGACTATAAAAGATTTGAATCAGGCATATAAATTGAATGAGAGTATCTTGAGAGTCCTCATTAGTAAGGTGCAATAAAAAGGAGCAAGGCAAATGGCTAATTTTAATAAGGTATTGCTTATCGGTAATCTTACCAAGGATCCGGAGCTGCGCTATACGCCACAAGGCACAGCCGTAGTTAATTTGAGGCTGGCAGTAAACAGAAGATTCCGGAATAAAAATCAGGAGTTAAAAGAAGAGGTTTGTTTTATTACGGCGGTAGTCTGGGATAAACAGGCAGAGACCTGCAATCAGTATTTGCATAAAGGAAGCCCGGTTTTTGTGGAGGGCAGGCTTCAATCGCGCGCCTTTGAAGATAAATCTGGGCAGAAACGCAATGTCATTGAAGTAAGGGCAGAGCGGGTTCAATTCTTAAGGGCGCAAGCCACCAAGGCAGAAGCAGGGCCTGTTGAAGAACCGGCTGTTTCTGAGCCATCCACTGTAGACACCTGGTTAGAAGACTTGCCTGCCGGCAGGCAGGAAAGCGAGGATGTATCCAATGAGAGTTAAGACCAAGAGAATTACCAAAAAACGCGATAAGTTTTTAGTATTCAGAAAAAGGGTCTGCCGATTTTGTACAAATAAAGTCAAAACTATAGATTACAAAGATGTAAAATTATTAGAAGCATTCGTCACAGAAAAAGGAAAGATTAACTCGAGGCGGTATACGGGTAATTGCGCTAAACACCAGAGGGTAGTAACTGAGGCAATAAAAAAGGCAAGGTTTATTTCACTCCTGCCTTATGTGCGTGTATAAGTGAGGCCATGGAAGTTATTTTAAATCAAGATGTAGATAAGCTCGGTAAGAGCGGCCAAGTAGTAAAGGTAAAGGATGGTTTCGCCCACAATTTTCTTATTCCCAATGGCTTAGCCATGCCTTCCACCGCCGCTAATCTCAAGAGATTAAAACAGGAAAAACAAAGAAAAGTTTTACAGTTAGAGAAAATTAAGCAAGAAGCAGAAGCTCTTAAGGAGAAACTGGGAAGCTTATCTTTAACCCTGGCGGTCTTAGCCAGAGAAGAGACAGAAGAGTTATATGGCAGCGTGGCCGCTATGGACATCGCCGCAGCTTTAAAAGAAGAAGGCTTTGATATCGATAAAGATTCCATCTGTTTAGATGAACCCATAAAGTCTTTAGGGATATACGAAATACCGATAAATTTGCATCCGGAAATTAGCGCAAAGGTAAAAGTTTGGGTCGTCAAAAAATAAGTGAGGCCACAACTTATGGAGTGGATAGCGAACATAAGTTGTTTGGCCGAACTTATCCCCCCTTCTTGCATTCTGCAAGAAGGGGGGATTAATTCGCAGACGGGCTTTGCCCTATAACTTACGTCGCACTACGTGCTCGTAAGTTATCTGCTCATTTAATATGTCTCCTGAATTATCCTTAGAAAAAGTTCCGCCGCAGAATTTAGAAGCGGAGATGGCAGTATTGGGTTCAATGCTCATCGACGAAGAGGCGATTGGTGTGGCGGTAGAGGCATTGAGTAGTGATTCCTTTTACAAAGACAGTCACAGGAAAGTTTACCAGACCATATTAAATCTCTATAATGCGAATAAAGCAGTAGACCTGATTACCTTGACTGATGAATTAAAAAGAAGCGGAATTCTTGAAGAGATAGGTGGAGTAAGTTTCTTAACCAACTTGGTAAATTCTGTGCCTACAGCCGCCAACATTAGCCACTATGTAACAATAGTAAAAGAAAAAAGCATCTTAAGAACACTGATAAATAATTCCACCCGGATTGTCTATTCATGCTATGAAAGCGAGGGTAATGTTGATGAGTTGGTGGACCAAGCAGAGAAACTTGTCTTTGAGGTAAGCAGCAGTAAATCACAAGGTGGTTATTTACACCTCAAAGAGATTGTAAAGGATAGCATTGAGACTATAGATAGGCTTTATCAGAAGAAGGCGCATGTTACGGGAATTCCCACCGGTTTCATAGATTTTGATATCAAGACCGCTGGCCTGCAGTCTTCAGATTTAATTGTCATTGCCGGAAGGCCTTCTATGGGTAAAAGCGCCTTGGCTATAGGCATTGCTGAATACGTGGGTGTAGTAGAGAAGATTCCTTTGGTAATTTTTAGTCTGGAGATGTCCAAGGAGCAGTTAGTGCAGCGGATGTTATGTTCCCATGCCAAAGTGGATGCGCATAAAGTAAGGACAGGGTATCTGGCTACTTCGGATTGGCCGCGCCTGACTGCTGCGGCAGGAAAACTTTCTGAAGCGCCTATATTTATAGATGATGCGCCGTCCATCTCAGCGATGGAATTGCGCGCTAAGGCACGCCGGCTTAAGGCGCATCAAGATATCCAGCTGATTATCTTAGACTACTTGCAGTTGATGCGCGGTTCAAGTAAGGCAGAGAATAGGCAGCAGGAGATTTCCGAGATTTCTCGTGCCATAAAAGCGCTCGCCAGGGAATTGCATGTTCCTATTGTAGCCATTAGTCAATTATCCAGAGCAGTGGAAGCGCGCACAGACCATCGTCCGCAACTTTCTGACCTTAGGGAATCCGGTGCGATAGAGCAGGACGCAGATGTAGTAGTGCTTATCTTAAGGGAAGAGTATTATAATCCTACTTCTGAGAATCAGGGTATAGCGGAAGTCATCATTGCCAAACAGCGCAATGGCCCAGTGGGGTCAATGAAATTATCCTTTATTAAAGAATACACTCGATTTGAGAATATCGCGCGGGTAGAGTAATATAATGCTAACCATGCAAAAGAAAATTTTTGTATTTTCTGTATTTTTTTTAATCTTAGGCCTGAGTTTATCTTTATTCGCCCAAGACCAACCTATTGGAGAGCAACCCTTGGTTTCCGCATCCAAGCCCCAAACCCAAAAATTAGTTACGGCTATAGAGGTTAAAGGAAATAAATCCATAAGCACTAATACCATTATCTCCAAGATGAAGACACGCGTCGGTAGCCCCTATCAGGAAAATGTCATCAGCGATGACTTAAAACGGCTTTATCTCTTAGGTTTTTTTGCTGAAGGGACAAGGATTGATACGCAAGATTATAAAGGTGGAGTTAAAGTAATAGTTAGCGTAGTGGAAAGGCCGATAATTGAAAAAATTACTTTTTCGGGAATAAGCCGCATTACCACCAAGGAGGAAAAGCTCAAAGAATCATTAAAATCAAAAGAGACCCAATATTTAGACTATCCTAATTTAGCGGAAGATGTCCGCACGCTTAAAAAAATGTATGAAAAAATCGGCTATGGCCAGGTGCAGATAGATTACCAGTTAGATTTAAATAAACAGACGAATAAGGTAAAGTTACAATTTAATGTGGTTGAGGGTAAAAGAATGAGAATTAAAGATATCTTTATAGAAGGAAATTATGCCTTTTCTGATAGGCGTATCTTAAGATTAATGAAAACCAAGAGGGCCTGGACCTTTAATGCCGGCGTATTAAAAGAAGAGGTCTTAAAGGAAGATATTGAACGCATAAAGGCATTCTATCGTAAAGAGGGCTTTGCCGAAGCAGTGGTTAATTACGAAATTAAATCTCATGCTAAGAAAGCATTTTTATTATACGTCACGCTAAATTTACAGGAGGGCAAGAAATATCTGGTAGGTAATGTTACTATACAGGGCAATAAAGACATTCCCGAAAAGGATATTTTAGCTCAACTTAAAGAATGTACCCCAAGTAAAGTCTTTAGCCAGGAGGCCTTAAAGCAGGATATCGCCAATATCCAGAGTTTATATTTTGACCGCGGCTATATCATGGTGCAGGTACAGGAAACCACGGCTTTAAATCCTTATACCGGACGCACGGATATTACTTATAATATCCTTGAGAATAAGATTGCCTATGTAGATAAAATTAAGGTAAGGGGAAATGTCAAGACCAAGGATATAGTAATCCGTCGGGAATTAAGGATTAGGCCTGGAGATAGGTTTGATGGGGAAAAATTAAGGCGGAGTAAAGAAAGGCTGCAAAATTTAGGATTCTTTGAGGAGATAAGTTACGATACCGAAGATACCCATGTGCCTAATAAAAAAGATTTGGTGGTAGAGGTAAAGGAGACAAAGACCGGCGCCTTTAGTTTTGGCGGTGGTTATAGCTCTGTAGATGAATTTGTGGGATTTGTCGAGATTGAACAGAAGAATTTTGACTGGAAGAATTTTCCTTATTTTACCGGTGATGGCCAGGACCTTAAATTTCGCGCCGCATTTGGAACAGTCAGTGATAGTTTCACCTTAAGTTTTACCGAGCCTTGGATTTTTGAGTATCCTGTATCTTTTGGTTTTGATGCTTATAAACAGAGTCACCAAAGAGAATCGGATATAGGTTATGGTTATGATGAAGATATCACCGGCGGAAATTTGCGTTTAGGTAAAGAGATATCCGAATATGTAAAGGCAAATTTAATCTACCGTCACGATAATATAGAGATTACCAATATTACCGAAAACGCTACTGATGACCTAAAGAAGGAATACGGAAAGAATACTATAAGTAGTATGGAGTTTGGTCTTGGCTATGATAGCCGCGATAATGTATTTGACCCAACCCGCGGCGATATATTAGATGGTTCCTTAGAATGTGCGGGTGGGCCATTCGCAGGAGATAAGGATTTCTTTAAGTTCTTTGGCCGGGCGAGCCATTATTTTGGGCTGTGGCGTGGTTCGGCCCTGGAATTAAGGGGGAGAGTTGGACTTGCCGATGCTTATGGTAATTCTGAAAGCATACCTATATATGAAAGATATTTTGCCGGAGGCGCCTATAGCATTAGAGGCTATGACGAAAGAAAAATCGGTCCTATAGACCCTGTATCCAAAGACCCCCTGGGTGGTGAATCAATGTTGATTGGTAATGTTGAATATACCTACCCGCTCTTTAATTTTATTAAAGTAGCTGCCTTCTATGATATGGGAAATGTCTGGGCAAAGGCAAGTAATCTGGGTTCGGGTGGTTTAAAATCAGGCGTGGGTTTTGGTGTAAGGATTAGGACTCCTATCGGGCCAATCATGCTTGATTACGGCATACCTTTGGATAAAGCGCCCGGTGAGGAGAGAATTGGTAGCGGCAAATTTCATTTTAGTATGAGTCACGGTTTCTAAGTAGAAACAGGGGACGTTTCTATTTTTCCGAAATCAGAAAATTTTTTAAAAAATAGAAACGTCCCCAAATTCCGCAAATTCCGCGGATAAAAACAGAGGGGAGGATATCTTATGAGAAAAGTAACAGCAGTTTTTTTAGGGATTATTATGGGTTTAACTTTTTCGCTTAACGCAGCTTTTGCAGCTGACAAATTTGCTTATGTGGACTTAAGCCGTACTTTTAGCGAATATGGCAAAACCAAAGATTATGACAAAGCCTTGGGTGATAAAGAATCTAAATATGAAGCAGAAAGAGATAAGAAGGTAAATGAAGTGAAGCAGCTGCAGGATAAAATGAATTTAGTGAGCGAGAAAGAGAAGGAAACAAAGAAGGCAGAATTAGAAACCAAGGTTAAGGCGCTTCAGGAGTTTGAGCGGCAGAATCAGACAGACCTGCGCAAAGAACAAGATGATAAGATGAAAGAGTTATTGAAAGATATTGAAGAGGCAATAAAACAGTATGCAGAAAAAGAAGGATACACTCTTGTATTTAATGACCGTGTGTTAGTTTATCAGACTAAAAGCATGGATATCTCGGATAAGATTATCGAGATTTTGAATAAGGGCTATAAGAAATAGATGCAGAAGACCTTAAAGGAAATAGCCGAACTCATTGATGGCGAAGTAGTGGGTAATGGCGATACTATTATTACCGGTGTCTCAGGGATAAAAGAGGCCGGTGAGGGCGACATTACCTTTTTAGCTAATCCTAAGTATTTTTCCCTTATAGAAAAGACCCATGCCTCAGCCATTGTTACCTCGCCTGATGTAGAAACTGCTGCCAAACCCATTGTCCGCACCGAGAATCCCTCTTTGGCATTTGCCAAGATAGTTTCAACTTTTGCGCCTTCGCAAGTAAAGCATCCTCAAGGGATTCACCCCACAGCAATAATAGGTGAGGATGTAACTTTAGGTAGCGATATAGCAATTGGCCCTTATGTGGTGATAGAAGATGAAGTCTCGATAGGAGATAAGACTATAATTTATTCAGGATGTTTCATCGGACAGCATACTAAAATAGGAGCTGATACCTTAGTTTATCCTAACGTCTCTATTCGTGAACGCTCGACTATCGGCAGCCGGGTAATCATCCATAGCGGCACAGTTATCGGTTCAGACGGTTTTGGCTTTGCCACGATAGACGGCCTGCATCATAAAATTCCTCAGATAGGAACCGTAGAGATAGGCGATGATGTAGAGATTGGGGCAAACGTTACTATTGACCGCGCGCGGTTTGATAAAACGGTTATTGGCAAAGGAACAAAAATAGATAATCTGGTTCAGATTGCCCACAATGTGCTCATTGGCGAAAATTCTATTATTGTGGCGCAGGTAGGGATTTCGGGTAGCACTACTATTGGTAAGAATGTTATTTTAGCCGGCCAAGTAGGAGTTGTTGGGCACATTACTATCGGAGATAATGCCATTGTCATGGCCCAGTCAGGAGTAAGTAAGTCTGTCCCTGCGCAAACCACGGTTTGGGGCTATCCGGCAAAACCAGAAAAAATTGCCAAGCAGATAAATGCCTGTGTGCATAATTTACCCAGATTGTATAATACAATAACAGAGCTGAAAAAGAGAATAAAAGAATTAGAATCTAAGTTAAAGGATAAATAGAAAAAATTGATGGATAAGCAAAGAACCATTAAAAAGGAAGTGAGTTTAGAGGGAATTGGGCTACATACGGCAAATAAGGTCAATATGACATTTAAGCCCGCAGATATTGACAGCGGCATCAACTTTATGCGCACAGACTTGAGCGATAGGCCGGTAATCAAAGTATCGGTTGATTATCTTCTTTCGTCAACTCGCTTTCCGCGGCGCACCTGTATCGGAAAAGACGGTGTAGAAATACATACTATCGAGCATCTTATGGCCGCATTAGCCGGTTTGAGTATAGATAATCTCTATATTGAGATTGACAATGATGAAGTGCCGGGTTTGGATGGCAGTAGCTTAGATTTCTCGAAAATTCTAACCAAGACGGGGATTATTGCGCAAGAAAAAGAGCGCCAATACTTTCTTGTTAAGGAACCCATCTTTGTAGAAGAAGATGGCGCATCTATTGTGGCATTGCCCTCTAAAGAATTTAAAATTTCATATACTTTAAATTATAATCACCCGATGCTGCGAGCACAGTTTTTGGAAATAAATATTAATCCTGAAGTATTTGAAAAAGAATTAGCTGGGGCGCGGACATTTTGCCTGGAAGAGGAAGCAGACCAGTTGCAACGTCAAGGCTTGGGCAGGGGCGCCAATTACGATAATACCTTGGTGGTAGGTAAAACCGGAGTAATTAAGAATAAATTGCGTTATCAAGATGAATTTGTCCGGCATAAGATAGCTGACTTATTGGGGGATTTGTACCTTATGGGACGGCCTTTAAAAGGCCATATTCTTGCTTTAAAGAGTGGACATTCCTTGAATTTGAAACTCGCCAGAAAAATAAATGAACAAAGACAAAGGTATTCCTTGGGCGGAGTAAGCGCAACTTACTCTCCTGGAGAGGCAAAAGAATTAGATAGACAAGAGATTATGAAGATACTTCCGCATCGCGAACCTTTCTTGTTTATAGATAAGATTCTTTCTTTAGAGAAGGGAAAACGCGCTGTAGGCCTGAAGAGATTAACGCTCGACGACTATTTCTTTAAAGGCCATTTCCCGCAAAGACCGGTAATGCCCGGAGTTTTGATTATTGAAGCCATGGCGCAGGTAGGCGGCGTGATGATGCTTGCCCCGGAAGAAAACCGGGGGAAATTAGCATATTTTATGGCGATAGATAATGCCAAGTTTAGAAAAACAGTTTTGCCGGGAGATAATTTGATACTGGAGGTAGAAGCGGTTAAGATAAAGTCCAAGACAGGGCAGGTCCGCGCGAGGGCATTGGTGAATGATAAAGTAGTGGCAGAAGCAGATTTGATGTTTGCCCTGGTTGAAGGTTAGTGGTTCGACTACGCTCACCACTAATCCTAAAGCGAGCGATAGCAGAGTCGAAGGATTAGTTATGCAAATACATCCCACCGCGATAGTTTCAAAAAAAGCCAAATTGGCCGACGATATCCAAGTCGGCCCTTATGCTATTATTGGGGATAATGTAGTTATCGGCAAAGGCTGTAACATTGGCGCAGGCTGCCTTATTGAAGGTAACACTACTATCGGTAAATCTTGCGAAATTTTTACTGGCGCAGTTATCGGAAGCAGGCCCCAAGACTTAAAATACAAAGGCGAGAAGAATTCCTTAGAGATAGGAGATAATAATATTATCCGCGAGTACTGCACATTTAATTCGGGTACAGGAGAAGGCGGCAAGACGGTTGTGGGCAATAATAATCTTTTTATGGCATATGCGCATATTGCCCATGATTGTAGGGTAGATAATGATTGTATCATCGCCAATAATGGTACCCTTGCCGGACATGTCAGTATTGAAGATAAAGCAGTTGTGGGTGGGTTAACGGCCATACATCAATTTGTCAGGGTAGGCAGAATTTCTATCATCGGAGGCTGTTCCAAAGTGGTTCAAGATATTCCTCCTTATTCAACTTGCGACGGACATCCTGCGCGTGTCTACGGTTTAAATCTTATTGGTTTAAGACGCAATGGTATCTCTAAAGACTCAATAGAACAGCTTAAGCGCGCATTTAAGACATTGTTTAACTCAGGGCTTACCACAAAACATGCCTTAGATGAAATAGAGAAAGAAGTCCAAGTTACTCAGGAAATTTCCTATCTCGTTAATTTTATAAAAAATTCCCAAAGAGGCATATCTCGTTCCTGCCGCCAGGGCTGACTAGAGAATTAGATTATGGAAAAGATTGGTTTAATTGCCGGTAACAGAAGATTGCCTATTTTATTTGCGCAGGCTGCCAAGAAAAGAAATTATTATGTCGTGGCAGTGGCTATAAAAGGCGATACGTCTTTTAAATTAAAGAAAGTCGTCGATAAAATCTATTGGATAGGGCTAAGTGAGTTTCGTAGACTCTTTGAGATATTTAAAAGCGAAGGCATAACCAGGATAGTTATGGCTGGGCAGATAAGTCCTCGCAGGCTCTTTAGCAAAGAGATAGATAAGTTTGCGGAACTAAAGAGTCTCCTTGCCAGCATAGAAGATAAAAAGGCAGATACGATATTTGGTGCGGTAGCAGAAAGATTAAAAGAATCTGGCTTTGAATTATTAGATTCCAATACTTTTATAGAAGACCTCTTGCCTAAGAAAGGGACACTTACCAAGAGAGAGCCTAATTTCTCTGAATGGGAAGACATATATTTTGGATTAGATTTAGCTAAAGAGATTGCTTATTTAGATATTGGTCAGACCGTAGCGGTCAAAAATAAAGCAGTGGTAGCGGTAGAGGCATTAGAGGGAACCGATAATCTCATTAGACGCGCAGGTAGAATTAGCCGCGGTGGATTTACCGTGGTAAAAGTGAGCAAGCCCAAGCAGGATTTGCGCTTTGATATACCGGTAGTGGGGTTAGATACCATCAAGAACCTGATAAGCGCAAAGGCAACGTGCCTGGCTATTGAAGCGGCTAAGACCATTTTTATCGACAAAGATATAAGTATTCAATTAGCCGATAAGAAAGGCATATCTATAGTGGCGGTATAAAACAAAATCCTTGACAGTAGTATAATTATTGTGTATAAATAAAAATAACAAGGAGGTAACTATGGCAAGAACGTGTAGCGCAAGACCAACGGAGTTTAAGTTTTATGCGCCACAGGCAAAACGGGTCAGCCTGGCAGGTAGTTTTAATAACTGGGATACAAAGGCGCTTTCCGCAAAAAAAGATTCCAAAGGAAACTGGACAGCAAAAGCTAATTTAAAACCGGGTAGATACGAATATAAATTATTTGTCGACGGCTCCTGGCTTAATGATCCGCGTTGCACCAGTTACGTTAGCAATGCCTTTGGGAGTCAAAACTGCATTGTAGAAGTAAAGTAGGCTTATAAAAATAGGTTGATTTAATTTATAGAATTATGGGCGTCACAGGGGTGACGCCCTATAAGTTTTATGAAGGCATAAAATAGCGATGAGATTTATATACGGTCCGGTAAAATCGCGAAGACTAGGTTTATCCTTAGGCGTTAGTCTCACCCCTTATAAAATATGCAATTTTGACTGTATTTATTGCCAGTTGGGAGTAACGAAGTTTAAGACAAGCGAAAGAAAAGAATATTTAAAAACAGTAGAAATTATTGATGAACTGAAATTATGGCTTGCGAATAATACTACTGAGGCAGGAAATCTAAATTATATTACTCTTTCTGGCTCAGGTGAGCCCACGTTAAATATTAAAATAGCTGAGGTGATTCAAGAAATAAAAAAGATTACTGCTGTTTCTATAGCAGTGATCACCAATGCTTCTTTATTAAGCCTGCCTTTAGTGCGTCGGGAGCTGGCGAATGCTGATTTAACTCTTCCTTCCTTAGATGCAGTTACTCAAGAAATATTTGAGCAAATTAACCGAGCCGAACCGGCCATAAATATAGAAAATATCATCAATGGTTTAGTCGATTTAAGAAAAGAATTCCGAGGGAAAATTTGGCTGGAGGTAATGCTGGTGCGCCAAGTAAATGATGACTTGAGGCATATCCGAAAATTAAAGGAAGTTATCGACAAGATAAATCCGGATAAAATTCAGCTTAATTCTCCAGTGCGCGCTACTGCCGAACCAAATGTCTTTGCTGTAGATAAAAATAAATTAGAGAAGATTAAAGAGATTTTAGGCGATAAGTGTGAGATAATTTAATGCGCCCGTCGCCTAATGGATAAGGCACCAGTCTTCGAGTCCCTCGTAAAGTTTTAGACTCGATCCCGAGCCTGGAGAGATAGAATGTAAGTTTGAATATATTTAGCGCTCGTAGCTCAATGGATAGAGCGCTAGCCTTCGGAGCTAGGCGTTGCGAGTTCGACTCTCGCCGAGCGCGATAATACGCAATAGAGAACTTTACTCGGGATCCGCCTAGTTCGTTGGCGAGGGGCGGAACTGGCTATTGGTGGTTCGACTCCACTCGGGCGCGCTTGATAATTGTAGCTCAACTGGATACCTGCCTGCCGGCAGGCAGGGAGCGCTAGCCTTCGGAGCTAGGGCAGTGCAGGTTCTCCCGCCAGACAATTTAATATAGAGGGCGGGATCCCGCCCGATTATTTGGATAGTTTGGCGGGAACTCCTGCCAGGCGCATTTTCTATTCAAAATTAAAAATTCGTGTTATAATATATCAAATTTTTGCGCTTTACATTTTAAATTTTTAATTTTCAAATGGGCCATTAGCTCAATTGGCAGAGCAATTCCCTCTTAAGGAAAAGGTCGGAGGTCCGACTCCTCCATGGCCCACTAATTTTTTTACGTAGCAAATGTGAAAAACTACGAACTTATTGAACACACTGCAGATATCGGCATTCGCGTCAAGGGTAAAGACTTAGAGGGATTATTCAAAAATGCCGCCCTTTCTATGTTTGATATCATTGCGGAAAGAAGTTCAAAGTTCCTGCTTGTCCCTGCCCGTCCGGCAGGCGGGCGGCAGGCAGGCAAAGTTCAAAGCTCAAGGTTCAAAGAGATTACTATTAAACAAAAGGCAGAGAATTTGGATGAACTATTTATTAATTGGCTAAATGAATTATTATCGCTTTCGGCAACCAAAGAGTTAATATTTTCGGATTTTAAAATAAATAAACTGGATGAGAATAATTTGCAAGCAGTGGCCGTAGGTGATAGTATTAAAAATTGTAAAGTAAATACAGAAATTAAAGCTGCTACCTACCACCAGTTAAAAATAGAAGAGACAAAATTTGGCTGGCAGGCAGAGGTAATTTTTGATGTCTAAACCACAGATTAACACAGATAAAAAACGGATGAACGCAGATAGAAGGAAACGTAATTATTATGCCAGAAATTTCAGAAGTTCCCTTAGAGAAGATTGATAATTATCGCTGGCGGATACCTAAATCATATAAGCCGGGTATGCGCGTGCCGGGGATTATCTATGCCGATGAAAAATTGCTAAAGGATATCAGGCAGGATAAAGCATTAGAGCAAGTGGCGAATGTGGCGTTTTTGCCGGGTATTGTGAATGCCTCGCTAGCAATGCCGGATATTCACTGGGGCTATGGTTTTTGTTTAACAAAAGATGCCAAAATATTGAGTAATTTCGGTTTCTACAAAACAATTGGGGATTATGAGAAAGATTGGCGTAATCAGAATCTTAAGAGCATTGATGTAACGTCTCTAATACCAATTGAGACTTCTATCTTGAGGTTTATAAAGTTAAAACCAACTGCTGTATTTAAGATAGTTACTAAAGAAGGTTGTGAGATCAAGGCAACCGAAGACCATCCTTTATTTACTCCACTAGGAATGAAGTCTATTAGAGAATTGTCTGTTAGTGATAAAATTGCAATTTTCCCTTTTCAAGGAATCTCTTACGATGAACCTTCTAATGAAATAATTATTTCGGAAAGAGATATTAGGAGAACTTTGATAAAATTAGGAAGAGAGCCAAATACGCCTAAGTTTGAAATAATCCTCAAAAGATTAAAAAATCGCAATCTTTTACCTTTGACTTATAATCACCCAAAACTGCCTTATATTCTAAAAATAATGGCTTTTGTATTTGGCGATGCCTCAATGAATTTTATTGGCAAAAGAGGAGATGGGGTTTTGCATTTCTCAGGAAAAGCCCAAGATTTAGAAGAAGTAAGAAAAGATTTGAATAGCATTGGTTATATAGCAACCCCCATTCATTTTCGAAAACAAAAGATCGCAGGAGGAAGTAATAAATATTACGATTGTTATTCATTCAATGTTGATGCTTCTAGTTTGGTTGTGCTTTTAGAAACCTTGGGGGTTCCTCGCGGGACTAAAGTAAGTCAAGCATACAGAATTCCAAAGTGGATTTTTAAAGCGCCTCTTTGGCAGAAACGCTTGTTTTTAGCTTCTCTTTTTGGATGTGAGTTAAGAATGCCTCATAGGAGATTAGGGAGAAGAGGCTATTTTAATGCCCCGGCATTTCCTATGAATAAAAGAGAAGATTTGATAAGAAACGGCGAAGACTTTTTGAAAGATATTGTGAGGCTCTTAGGAGAGTTTGGAGTAAAGGCCCTTTATATAGATAAGAGAAGGAGGCATATTAGTACAAAGGGAGAAGTCTCGTGGGCATTGGAACTACTTATTTCTCCAAAGCCCCAAAATCTTTTTAACCTCTGGAGTAAAATTGGCTTTGAATATAATTCTGAAAGGTCTTTTATTGCGAATGTAGCTGTTCATTATCTTAAATTAAAACTAAAAATATTAAGAGAAAAAGAGAAAGTCATTAAAGTAACTATTCCTCAGTTATTAAAAGAAAGATTAAGTTATCATAAAATTGCTCTTCAGTTAGCAGGAAATCCTTTAACCAAGAGATTCATTATGGATATCTGTTGGAAACTCAATAAAGGTAAAGATATTATCCCTCGAATTCCTGCAAGTTTTCCGTTATTTGAAGATTATTTAAAACAGGTTACAGAAAAACTCGGACACAGCGGTATGGTTTGGGATGAAATTGAAAAAATAGAGAGGATTCCTTGTCAGGATTTTGTCTATGACTTTACAGTTTCTCATTCAGACCATAATTTTATTGCCAATAATTTTGTCGTTTCAAATTGCATCGGCGGCGTAGCAGCCACCGATATCGAAAATGGCGGAGTAATTTCACCCGGCGGCGTGGGATTCGACATAAATTGCGGCGTGCGGATGCTCAAGACTAACTTCCAATACGAGGAGATAAAAAATAAAATCAAGGATTTGGTTTATGTGTTATTTTCGGATATACCTGCGGGCCTGGGCTCAAAGGGTGATATCAGAGTTTCAGTGAGAGAAGAAAGAGAAATTTTAGTTAAAGGCGCGAAATGGGCGGTAGAAAAAGGTTACGGCACTCAGGAAGATTTAGAATGTACTGAAGAATACGGCGCAATGCAAGGCGCAGACCCGGCAGCAGTTTCCGAGCGGGCTTATGAAAGAGGAAAGGCGCAATCCGGCACCTTAGGCTCAGGAAATCACTTTCTGGAGATTCAGGCAATCGATCAGCTATATGACCGCGATTTATGCGATGAATTTGGTTTTAACTTAGGCCAGATAACTATCATGATTCATTCTGGTTCGCGGGGTTTAGGTTATCAGGTTTGCGATGAATATACCCGAAGTATGATTCACTGCCTGCAAAAATACAATATCAATGTTCCGGACAGGCAGCTTGCCTGCGCTCCGGTTAATTCCCCAGAAGGCAAAGCCTACCTGAGCGCAATGAAATGCGCCGCTAACTATGCCTGGGCAAACCGGCAGTGTCTGATGTATCTTACGCGCAAAGTTTTTGAAAAGGTTTTTGGTATGTCCTGGCAGAAGATGGGGATGAATTTAGTTTATGATGTAGCCCATAATATCGCAAAAATAGAAAAACATATTGTAGATGGCAAGGAAAAAACTTTATGCGTGCATCGTAAAGGCGCAACCCGCGCCTTTGGCCCAGGCCATCCGGCATTACCCGAGAGATATAAAAAGAGCGGCCAGCCGGTGATTATACCCGGAGACATGGGCAGGAATTCCTATTTACTCGTCGGCACGCAAAAGGCGATGGAGGAGACTTTCGGCAGCGCCTGTCATGGGGCCGGGCGCGTCAAATCCCGCACTGCTGCTGCAAAATCTATAAATGTAGATATGTTATTGAAAGAATTGGAGTCTAAAGGTATAATAGTTAAGGCTTCGGGCAGAGGAACTATTGTCGAAGAGGCGCCCCAGGCATATAAAGATGTAAATGATGTGGTAAATGTGGTGGCTAATGTAGGGATTTCTAAACGTGTGTGCAGGACGCGGCCATTAGGGGTAATCAAAGGCTAACAGGGACTGTCTCTACCAAGCGAGACAAGGAAAGGCTTAGGAGATACGCCAAAGATATGTTAGGCCTAAAATTTATTCGAGAAAATTTTGATTTAGTAAAGAAGTCTATTCAAGAGCGGGGGTTAAAATTAGATTTGGATGGCTTGATTAAACTCGATGATTCGCGGCGCAAAAACTTAACCGAACTGGAAAATTTGCGCGCCCAGAAGAACAAAGCAAATGAAGAAATTACCACATTATTGAAAGCAAAGAAAGACGCAAAAGACAAAATTTCTTCTATGAAAATTATCGCTGAAAAAATTGATAATTTAGAAGAAAAATTAAAAGAAATCAATGCCGAATTAGACAAACTGTTATTACTCGTCCCTAATATCCCGCATGCGTCAATTCCACGCGGAGATGCTTCCCAGAAAAAGATTGTGCGTAGCTGGGGTGAACCACCCAAATTTGATTTTAAGCCGGTTACCCATATAGAAATTAGCCAGCATTTAGATATTATTGATTTCTGGCGGGCAGCAAAAATTGCGGCTTCAAATTTCGTGCTTTATAAAGGTTGGGGCGCGAAATTAGAGCGTGCCCTGATAAATTTTATGCTGGATTTGCATACCAAAAAGCATGGCTATACCGAGGTATCTCCGCCGTTTTTAGTAAACCGGATGAGCATGACCGGCACCGGTCAGCTGCCAAAATTAGAAGAGGATATGTACCGTTTAAAAGACGATGATTTATTTCTTATTCCCACCGCAGAGGTTCCGCTAACTAATATATTCCGCGATGAAATATTAAATGAAGAGGATTTACCGATTTATTATACTGCCTATACCGCCTGTTTTAGAAGAGAGGCAGGTTCTTATGGCAAGGACACCAAGGGCTTAATTCGTGTGCATCAGTTTGATAAGGTAGAACTGGTTAAATTTGTCAAGCCAGAAAACTCCTACGACGAATTAGAAAAATTAGTCAGGGATGCCCAGGAGGTTTTACAATTGTTAGGCCTTGCCTTTAGGGTGGTGATATTGCCTACTCAGGACATAAGTTTTGCCGCGAGTATTTGCTATGATTTAGAAGCCTATGCACCGGGAATTGATAAGTGGCTTGAGGTATCCAGTTGTTCAAATTTTGAAAGTTTTCAATCCCGACGGGCAAACATCAAATTCAGGCGGGCAACGACCAAAGGGAGTCCCGAGCGCAGTCGAGGGACAGAATACGTGCATACCTTAAACGGCTCAGGGATTGCTTTAGCAAGAACGGTAATTGCGCTCCTGGAGAATTATCAACAAAAAGACGGCTCTATTTTCATTCCCCAAGCCTTAAGGCCCTATTTAGATGGAAAAGAAAGCATCCCCTAATATAGCAGGTAATCTTAAGCCAAAGATATCCGGATTTTCTGGTAGAGTGTTTGGCATGATTAAGTTTATTTTAGGCGTATGCCTCCTGCCTTTTGTTTATTCAACTTCTCTTTCGTTTTTAAATGAGTTCAGCCTTATAGAAAAGTCATTACAGAATTATTTCTGGTCAGGGCTAATTAGCTTAATAGCAATTTATCTGTTCGTCTGGGAACCGGCAATAATTTATGCCAAGGGCCAGAAATTATTAGAATTAATTTTTAATTTCTTCAAACCCCTGGTAAAAGTTGCGCCGTATCTTTTGCCTATTTATACTATAGTTTTATTTATTGTATACGGGATATTGTCTTTTGTCTTTTCCGCCGGAGGCGGATCCGCCTTTGGCGGAAAATCTTCCGCGCTAATTAACTATTTTATTTTTCTCTTTGGAGTTAGCATTGGGCTACATCTGATCTTTAGCGCCAAGTCCCTACGTTCAAGGCAGGGAGATTTTTTAAAGTCAAATTATATCTTTGGATTTTCTTTCATCTATATTATTAATCTGTTATTATTTGCTTTTTGTCTCAATCTTCTCTTTGAAAAATTTTCCTTTGTCAATTTCTTCAATAATTCCTTTCAAATCGCCAGGAGTATTTTTGCTGCAGTATTTAAGCAGCTTTTTTTATAATTGCCAACCCAAAGAAACCTAATAAATTGACAATATAGACATTTGATGATATGATTTTTGAGGGGAGGTTTGCGCTAATTGGCAGGCGGGCGCTCTTGAATCCCGCACCCTTTTTTGGAGATTTGTTTTCGTATTTGTTTATGGAGGCGTCGCATAGTGGTTGAGTGCGCCGGTCTTGAAAACCGGAGTCGCCTTTTGGTGACCGAAGGTCCGAATCCTTCCGCCTCCGTTTACTAAAGAGGTACGGCAGGAGTCCCTCGGCCTCTGCCAGAGTTTTTACAGCGGAAGGGGAATATTTTATCTTAGGATGGAACGCAAAAAGGAAAGGAGGTAGTAAAATGTCAGAAGAAGTTACAATTTTTGATATCTTGCGAATAATCACGCTTTGGATGAGTCCGGTAATTATGATTGTGGGTTCGTTTGTTTTAGTATTGAGTAGCGGTGCATACAGTAGCTTAGAAGATAAATTAGGAAAAGAGATAGGTGGTATTAAGAGAAGGGTTATACCGCTAATTGAGACTAATATTAATACTCTGCATAAATGGATGCTGGTCCGTAAAAATATTGTCAGCCTGGTTTTTATCGCGTGTTCTTTGCTAATGCTCTTCATTTTAAAGTAATAATAGTGATTTTTTCTTGACTCTTTAATTTTGATTTATGGACGTCGCATAGTAGTTTTAGTTGCGTTAGTCTAGAATACCCCCGCCAAAATTGGAAGGATGGGAGAGTGGTTGAATCCAGACGCCTCGAAAGCGTCCAGGCAGCAATGCCTCGCAGGTTCGAATCCTGCTCCTTCCGTTAGCTTTTCATTAATGAAAAGCTAACGGAAGGCCGGATTAATGTAATCCGGCGCCGATCCTGTAATGAAAAGGCAAGCGGATACTGCAACAATGTGTTGTGAGTATCTTCGGATGCCAAAACTTTATGTTTCGGCGCCGCTAAGCTGTCTTGATCTTAATCAGGAGAAAGATGCGCCGCGCCGGGCGATTGAAGATTTCTTTAAATTAAAAGAGCTCAATACCATTGCTAATGGCCTGGCCTTAGGCTTTATCTCTTATCCTATAATTAAGCTTTTATAGCGGAAGACACAAAGAAGTAGCCTGGCTTTCCTATGTGCTTGGACTTGTGTTGATTCTTTATTTTGTGTTTTTAAAGACGAAATTAGGTTAAATTATTTGGAGAGGTCGCGTAGAGGCCGAGCGCGCGTGTCTGGAGTACACGTAACCCGAAAGGGTTCGAGGGTTCGACTCCCTCCCTCTCCGCCAATTAGGAAATGGGGCGTCTTTGAAGAAGAGACGGAAGGTATCTTCCGTCGGAAAATTCAAGCGGCGCTCTTTTAAAATAAAGTTCGAACCAATCTTTTCCAGAAATTCTTTCTGGGATTCTAAATTTCCCTCTTCCACTGCGCAATGTGCTGAATTCAGTAAGGTTACGAAATCCCTCGCTGGTTCGAACCAATTATTGCCTCCAGCAGCAAAATCCTTCAACGATTCTTGTAATTCACGCTTTTCATTAATAAAAATTTCCTTTTTCTGTTGATATTCTTCAAGAGTAATAGTGTCTGCAAGGTAAATATCTATTAATTTGTTTATCTTATTATCAACCTCAGAAATTTTGTCTTGTAGATTTTGCTGCTGGGGCAAAGATGATTGGACACCGCTATTTTTGTCTTTTTCTAATTGCTCTAAAATCTTCTTTGTCCAATCATCACACAAAGAAACTTTTTGAATGAAGGATTTGATTTGCGCGGCAAGCTCTTCTTCGCGCACATACTTTTGCTTGCAGTTGGTAAACCTCTTAGTGCAGCGGTAATAAGTATGGCCTTTTTGCACTTCTGCGGTAATTGACCTGCCACACTCTCCACAACGCATTAGCCCTCTAAGGATAAATCTCGTAGTTTGTTTTTCCTGATGCTTGCCGCGCAACCGCATTACTTCCTGACACCTATCAAAAAGTTTCTTTGTGATAATTGGTTCGTGTGTTCCTTCGTACATTTCGCCCTTATAGCGAAATACGCCATAATAAAGAGGGTTTTTGAGAATAGTTTGATACTGGCTTATGCTTAGAGGTTTATTTTTCCTGCCAGTCATACCAAGAGAGTTTATTTTGTTTCGTATCTCTTCAAGCGTATATTTGCTAGTAGAGTACAACTCAAAAACCCTCTTTATGAAAGGAGCTTTGCCCTCGTCCAAAATAATCGTGCGCGTCTTGCGGTCATTAAGGTAGCCAATGGGGGCCCATTGAGGCCAGATACCCTTGCTTAACTTCAAGCGAATACCGCGCCGGATATTCTCAGATAAGGCGTCAATGTAGTATTTACTCTGGCCGAAAGCGATAGAGAGCATAAATTTGCCTTGAGCGTTATTATCAAGGCGGTAAGTGGGAAACTTTAAGTCCTTAATGACGCCTCGATCTAAAAGATAGATAATCTTTCCGCCATCTACGGAATTGCGCGCCAAACGATCTGGATGCCAGGCCAAGATTCCTTCAGCTTCGCCTTTCTCAAGAGAAGAGAGAAGAGCATTGAATAATGGGCGTCCCGGCTCTTTCGCAGTCCTTGCCTCAACTAACTCCTTACAAACAGAAAGATTTTCTCTTTTAGCGAGGGCGCGCAATTCCACAAGCTGGGCCTCAATGGACAATATTTGTCTATCTTCATCATCTGTTGATTTTCTGGCATAGATAAAATATCTCATAGGGCAAAGCTCCTTTCATTAAGAAGGAAATTTAGAATCAGTCATTTGCATTTTGAACCGTGATTATTCAAAATGCAAATGACAAAAGATTAGTGAAGAACTTTATTTTAAAAGAGCGCCGCTTGAATTTTCCGACGGAAGATACCTTCCGTCTCTTCTTCAAAGACGCCCCATTTCCTAATTGGCGGTGTGCATATCGTTGCGTACGAACCATTTTTCAGCACACCTGATTTATGTTTATTCTATCAATAGGCACCGCGCGCGGAAGCGCGCTGCCGTATCTCGCTTTTCACCGCTCGGCTTCTGTGGGCAGAAGCCTCGCTGGACGCCCCGCTTGGGCGGGGCTTCTTGCTAATGCAATGCGTGTGCGGCTCTGCTTGCGTCTGGCAGCTGGGTGGGGGCAGCTGCCAGACGCAGCGTCCTCACACCAACTTGTTTTACCAGCTAAAAAATCTTTGTTTCTATGACGAGTTCGTCCGCTTTGCCGCTATAACACTAAAAAATCCCACGGACGCGGCAACGCAGAGCCTCTCGTGAACAACGCTTGAGAGTAGGCAAAATTTTGCCCGCACCAAAATTTTGCCAAAAGAAAACCAATATTTCAAGGGGCGGAAAATTAGTTTGAAAATTATATTTCTGTGGTAGAATAAGGGTGCAATTAAAGAATGATTTAATATCTATATTATAGTATCAAAATTTGGATACTTATGTCAAGTGTTAATTTAAGCAAGCGAATAAAAGAACTTCGTAATAAATACAAAATCACACAGGATAGGCTTGCAAAAAAAGCCGATATTCCTTTTAGTACTTTGGCTAAGATAGAAGCAGGCTATACTCCAAATCCTTCAATGGAGACATTGATTAGGATAGCCGATGCTTTTGGCGTAGGGGTAGATGAATTGTTGGGGAGAAAATGATTGACAAGGGTAGGTTTTGATGGTAATATTATTTTTGTTAATAAAGAGTGGTATGTTTGAAGGGGGAACTGCCACGTTAAAATAATTAAAACCTTCGCTTAAGAGGCGAAGGTTTTTTATTTAAATCCTATGCAAACCATAATTCTAGAAAAATCTCCGAAAAAAAGTAGAATTCTTGATTCAGATCAAATTTTAGATTTATTTAAAAATACTAAGATTTCTCATGATTGGAGCTTTGAAGGCACAACTCCAAGCCAGACTTCTAAATTAACACATTGTTATCATCGTTATCCCGCCAAATTTATTCCCCAGTTAGTAGAAAAATTAATGGATGAATATCTTATTGGTTTTGGACCATTCCATGTTAACGATTTATTTATGGGGAGTGGTACGACGTTAGCATGTGCTATTGCGCGAGGGTATTTTGCTAGCGGAACAGATATTAATTATAGCGCTGAACTTATCGCTAAGGCTAAATGTACACCGATAGAACCCACTTTGTTAAGAAATAAAGTGGGTAAATTTATTGATGATTTGAGCTTCTTGGAAGACAAAACTTTATTTGCTTCTAGTAAATATAAACCGCAGATCCCGAAATCAAAAATTGAAAGAATAGAGTATTGGTTTGAGCCAAAAACAGTAGAAGAATTAGGGATAATTCTGGCGAGGATCAATCACGAAAAAGATGAAAATGTGAAGATATTCTTAAAATGTTGTTTTAGCCACATCCTTAAAACGTGTTCTCGGTGGCTTATGAGTAGCACGAAACCAACAATAGATAAAAGCAAGAAAACAAACAAGCCATTAGATGTTTTCAAGAAACATGTTAAGAAAATGGTAAAGGGTAATGATCTTTTTTGCTCCGTAGTGCCTGAGAATGTTAAAAGAAATATAAATAAATATTTAATAATTAAGCGCCAGGATGCGAGACGACAGCCGGTTAAAGATAGCGCAGTCGATATTCAAATAACCTCCAGTCCTTATGTTACCAGTTATGAATATGCCGACCTGCACCAATTAACTACTATTTGGCTTGAGCCAGAAGTAGATTTGAAAGAATATAAGAAACAATTTATAGGAACTTCTGCTAAAACGAATGGGGCAAGAATTCTAAAAAGCCAAGTTGGTAAGGATATTGAGAACAGATTGCAGAAAGTTGATAAGAAAATGGCTGACGAGGTAGAGGCGTTTTTTGTAGATATGCAAGAATGCTTTGGCGAGACTTATAGAATTCTAAAAGATGGTGGGAGATGTTGTTATGTTATAGGCAATACTAAATTAAAAGGAATTGATATATTGAATGCAGAAGTTTTTGTCGAAAGTATGCAATATTCAGGATTAAAAATTGATAGGATTATAAAGAGAGAAATACCCTCAAAAATACTACCTTCCAAAAGAGACGCTAAGACAGGAAGATTTGCAGCCAATGAAAATGCTGACACTTTTGCTTATCCTACCGAATATATTGTAATTGGGAGAAAAATATGAAAATACAAGATTTGATTAAATTGTACGAAGAAAAGAAGAAAAAGCATGCCAGTGAAACTTATAAGTATATTTCCGAAATTTTAAAAGAAGCAAAGCAACTACACAAGAATGATTGGCTTAAAAATCCAACCCCAGACGGGGATCATGAGCAGAGTTGGCGAGCATTTAAAGGGAAGAACTTAGAGAAACTTATAGAGTATATTATAACGAAAGAAGTCGAGACTTTAGGTTTAAGAGTTATTAATGGAAATACGCTAGAGAGATCGAGTAAGTTACCACTGGTATTGGGTAAAGTTAAAAGAAATTTAGCCGTTGATTATGGAGAATTTGGTTTACACTTACCTGATATAGATATCATTATATATAATCCTAAAAACTGCAATGTATTAGCAGCTATCTCAAGTAAAGTTACTCTGAGAGAAAGGATAGCGCAGACTGGTTATTGGAAACTTAAACTTTTACAAGATGATAATACGAAACACATAAAAATTTATTTTATAACTCCCGATGAAGACGGAACTCTTACAATAAGAAAACCTGCCAAAAAAGGAAGAGCTATAGTAGAAGTTGATACAGACGGGAGCTATGTAATGAGTGAAGAAAATATTGAAGAAAGTGATAAAGTAAAGATGTTCGATAAGTTTATAGACGATCTGAAAAGGTTGTTAAGGTAATGTACTAAAAGAGAAAGGTTTTATTTCTATGTTAGCTATTCAAAATAAACAAATATTTTCTAAACTATTGGTCACGACTTCATCGGATGAGATTGCCTCTTTGATAGAAAAGGAGGATTTTTTTGGGCCGGAGAATTGTTTGTGGAAGCCCTACGGTGGTCAAGAGCTGAATGCTAGACAAGTTGAGGGCCAGATGAAAAGCTCAAGCAATGCCTTGGTTGAAAAAATAACTAACTCAATTGACGCACTTTTGATGAAGCGGTGTTATGAGACAGAAGGGGTGCCACCGGAGAGCGATAATCCCAAACTACCAAAAACACTATTAGAGGCAATCGCGAAATATTTTGGAAGCGAGGAAGAAATCAATAAAAAGAGAAGCGAATGGTCAAAACAACACTTGGTCGTTTTGGCCGAGGGGGATAAGAAAAAACCAACGATTACAATAGTTGATCGGGGCGAAGGCCAGCTTCCTAACAGAATTCAAGATACAATCGTAGGCTTGAGCGAAAGCATAAAGGAAAAAATAAACTTTGTTTTCGGTAAGTATCATCAAGGAGGATCAGCTGCGATACGTTTTTGTGGAAGTAAGGCAAAATGCTATCAGCTAGTTTTAGCTCGGAGAGCTGAAACTATCGCAGGAAAAGGAAAAGAAGATGCATGGGGATTTACCCTCGTTAGACGTAATTATAAAAACAGAATCGCTTATTACGAATACTGTACCGAAAAAGACGGTAGCACATTTTCTTTTCCGTACGACAAGCCAATAAAAATAAACGGTGCAGAAATTGATTTTATAGATGGATGCTTAATTCGTCTATATGACTACTACCTAGAAAACCCTTCAAACATCACTTACGGACGTAGCTCTTTAGCTTTAGATATTGATCAAAAGTTACAAAAAGCCCCCCTCCCTATTTTTCTTCATGAGTTGAGAAGTGGATACAGAGGCGATACTAAATACACTATCGCGGGTTTATTACGAAGAATTGAAGACAATAAGGATATTATCAATGATGATATAACATTACCGGCTGGTTTGGGCGAGATAGGTACAAGAAATATCCGTTGTATTCGCCTGAAACACATAAGCGAAGCAAAGGGTGTAGAGTCGTATAAGCAACAACGAGAGAAGATATTTTACATTGAAAACGGCCTAGCCCTTGGTTATGAAACCGAATCTTTTTTGCGTTCCAATTGCCAACTGCCTGCATTAGCTCCTTATTTGCTTTGTTACATTGACATGTCAGATATTCGAGTTGATTTGGCAAATATATTCCATGCAGGAAGGGAAGAATTGGCCCGAACAGAGGACTATCAATTTTTGAAGGAACGCCTGAAAAAGTTTTTCGAGAACGAAATCTTTGAGAAGTGGGATAAGGAGTATGAAGAGAAGAGTTTTACCAGTGCTGTTGAAGATAATAAAGAACTTGATAAACTGATCGAGAAAGCGATTGTTGACGACCCGGAGCTAAAGGACTTACTAGGTATTGGTGAAGAAATAAAAATTCCAAAGGGGAAGGAAGAAGAAAAGGAAGAGTACAAAGGGGAAGATTATCCCAAAAAGTTCGAATTTATTGGTGGACAGCCAAAGGAAGTGGATAAAACATCTTACGCAATTGCGTCATTTAGAACTGAAGCAAATGATAACCTGCTGACCAGAAAGAAAGAGAGATTTTTGATCGAATGGACGCCTTCAAAATTATTTGACGTAGTGCTTCGTGGGATGAATAAAGGGATTATCTCTCTTCGGATTGATTGCAGAGAGAACATAAAAGCAGATGATGAAGATAAAATAACCTTCGTTTTAGCCGATCAAGATAGGACGAGGAAATTTGAACAGACGGTTCATTTTAAGGCGATTGAGACACCACCTTATGAAGGATTTTATTTTCCGACGTACTTCGAACCACAAAAAGATATTCTCAAAATACCACCAAAAGTTTCTCGAAAGTTCACTTTCGTTACAGATGTAGCCAATGATTATTTCACAAGAGATAAAGATGTTGGCTCAATGGAATTTGAGGAGCGTAGTGACCTACAGACTAAGAGATTCCGTTTGAATGACGGTATTCTTGAAATTACCTTTTATACACCGATTGATAAACTAGGCAAACGCGCCGATATTAAACTTGCTATAGCTGATGCGGCGGGTCACCGTTTCGATTTTGTCATACCCTTTGAGATTGTTCCCCTTGAAGAGAGTTCAAAACTCAATGAACCAAAGAGAAAACTTGTACGCGAAAGTGACTGGCCATCTCGTAGTGGTCCTGATGGTCAATGGAATGAACACGACATCGCTGGTGTTGACTCTTCGCGCACACAGGGTGGTTTAATTGTTTATTTGAACGTTGATTCAAAATCACTTCGGGAACTTAAAAAAATAGTTGGTGTTGATAAAGTGGAAAGTGCCCAAAATAAGTATTTGGCCGATGTGTATATCTACTCTCTTTATCTTTATTTCGAGTTTAAAAACGATCCCGACAAGGATCGCATCTTAAGCACTTCTATGCGGGCGGTGGGAAAAGCTTTGCCCGGAATGATAAGAAAAATAATATGAATAATCTGCAAATTGAATCAACAACACTTTGGGATTTTCCAACTCAAAATTATGGAGATAAACCACACGGTGATAACAAGTTTAATGGAGTAACCCCCGCCTTTATTGTCTGGAATCTAATTCAAAGATATACGAAAGAAGGCGATTTGGTTGTAGACCCAATGTGCGGAAGCGGGACAACCATTGACGTTTGTAAAGAAGAAAATAGAAAAGTCATAGGCTACGATATCGCGCCACGCCGTAAGGATATTATTAAAAATGATGCTCGTAAAATACCACTCGAAGATAATTCGGTAGATTTTGTTTTTATAGATTCTCCGTATTCAGATAATATTAAATACTCAGATGATTCAAGGTGTATTGGTAAGCTATCTTGTGGAAAGGAAGATTTTTTTACCGCTCTGGATACGGTTGTAAAAGAGATTCACCGAATATTAAAACCTACAAAAGCAATGGCATGGTTAATAGGAGATCAGTGTAAACAAAAGAAATATATTCCAGTGGGTTTTAGATTATATGAAATATTAACAAAATACTTTGAGCCAATAGATTTAGTCTGTATTGCAAGGCATAATCAGACTTCCAATACTCCTATTTGGCATGAAAGAGCCAGAATGTTTAATTTTTATCTTAGGGGATTTAAGTATTTGTTGATAATGAAGAAGCATAACTAGAGATAATAGGGTGTCCCTTTTGGAGCGTCTATAGAATCTTTGTCTTTTTAAATAAAGGAGAGAGTTAAATGGAAGATAAATATAATTGGATATCTATGCTTGGTGATTTTGAGCAAGAAAATGGGAAAATTATCTTTAAAGGTGATTTAGATACTGAGACAATAACTGGTAAGAAGTTTCCTCGTATTGGAAATTATGTATGTGACAAGAAATTTGGAGGTGGCGAAATAGAAGCTACTATTAATTTCCCAAAAATAGCTAAAGATGTTACGTCTTGTGGATTAATGTTTTGCTATGATAGTGATCAACGCTATTTTGTTACTGCAACCATTGATGTAAGAAAAGAAGCAGAAACAGCATTTACATTGAAACATTTTGATAAAAAATGGATATTTCATGATGCGGTAGGCCAAAAGACAACTATTAAGCCGGGTAAAGATTATAAATTAAGAGTTATAGTAGAAGGCTCAAGAGTTGAATTTCTCGTTAACGATGTTAGTGTCATTAAGAAAGATTTACCTTTCCCTTTGCCTCGGAAGCAAGTTGGAATTTGGTGTCAAAGTTCAGAAAATATTATAATAAGTGATTTTCGATTAAGAGAAATAGAATCTAAAGCTTTTGTGATAATGCAATTCACTACTCCTTATAATGAGTTGTTCCGAGACGTAATTGAACCTGTTTGTAAGGAAAAGAAAATTAAAGCAATACGAGCAGATGAAAAGTACGGACCGGGACATATTCTTTCCGATATAATGCAAGAAATTTATTTAGCTAAGTTTATTATTGCTGAGATCACTCCATCTAATCAGAATGTCTTCTTCGAAGTAGGTTTTACTCATGCTATGAGGAAACCGATTATATTTATTGCAGAAAGAGGTAAAGAATTACCTTTCGATGTATCTGGCTTTAGAGTTCTCTTCTATGAGAATTCAATAGCTGGTAAAAATGAGATAGAGGAAGGTTTGAAAAAGAATATAGACGCTATCCTCGCAGGTCCATTTGCTTAAAGCATAGCGGTTTTCTACAAAGGAATTTTAATATAGAGAATAAAAGAGAATCAGTCGTTTAGCGCAACTCGCCATAATTTATCTACTTATGTAGAGGGTATTTTTTATCATTTTTTTGTCAATAACCTATGGTACAATAGATTTTGTTCTGAGTTGATTTTTCGCCCCTTGGAATATCGGTTTTCCCTAACTAAAACCCTTGCATTAAAACCAACTTATGATAGAATATTTTTAGTCATAAAGGAGTAATTTTGAACAAGGTATAGGAAAAATTATGGCAACTCTCTAAGATAGGGGGTTGCTTTTTGTTTTACCGATACTTAGGAAAGGAGGGAGGTTCAGTGAAAGCAAAATTGATGATTACAGCTTTAGTATTACCAGTATTATTTTTGACTGGATGTGCCACTATCGTAGGTAAAGATGTGTTCCCGCTGACGATCAATAGCAATCCGGATGGAGCAAATATTATTATTGTAGATGAAAGTGGGAAAAAGATGTTTTCAGGAACAACGCCAACTACTGTCACATTGGCTGCCGGCCAGTCTTATTTTCACGCAAAGGCCTACAGTATCACTTTCTCAAAACCTGGATATGCTGAACAATATGCTACCGTTAAAGCAACTTTAAGCGGTTGGTATTTCGGTAACATTCTTTTCGGTGGCTTGATCGGTATGTTAATCGTTGACCCCATATCGGGTAAAATGTGGAAATTACAACCGGATGTTACCGCGAATCTCTCACAAAAATTAGCCCTAAACACAGATCAACCAACATTGAAGATTATGACATTGAATCAAGTTCCCGAACGCCTTAGGAAGCATTTAGTTAGGATTAACTAATAGTAATCTACTGAGTCCGATAGTATAAAGCGTAATGAAGAATCGCTTAACTATCGGACTCACCTTTTCGGTCCCGCGAAGATAAATAAACAATAAACGGGGCAAGGTTACTACACGTCTATGAAAAATGGTTCTAAAGTGAAGAGAGATTTTTTCTAGT